>ENA-OUQN01000111-OUQN01000111.1-human-gut-metagenome-genome-assembly--contig:-NODE-111-length-69843-cov-11.447240_pt1 | contig 69843 bp, 59 predicted proteins | sample MGYA00237950_ERZ548832 | MGnify/ENA primary metagenome ERZ548832 (study PRJEB26490, sample SAMN05194703) | human gut metagenome | biome: terrestrial biome; feature: human-associated habitat; material... | reverse complement strand
AGCTGTTTGGGAACACACCTGCATAGCAGGTGGTTTATTTTTATTGCCAATACAAAAAAAGGACGTCACAAACTTTCGCTTGTGACGTCCTCGTCGAACCCTAGTATAGCACAATGGTTTTTGTCCGTCAAGGTTCAGATTTTCTAAGTGTCACAGATACATTTTTATCTGTCACCGTTACCGTTCCGTAACTTTCTTTTCTAAGCATAGCTTCATAAGTGCTCGGTTTACTAATAATCAAACAAGCTTCTCCTTCGTCATCGGTATTAAAATATTTCCTATCCGTTTCGTCCTCCGTATTTATGAAAGAAAACTGTTGATACTTCATAGGGTTTCCTTCACTATCTACTATCTTCATGTGAACTGCATATCCGGAAATCACAAAATTCTGGCTCTTTGTATTGCTGTCAATTGTTATTGTGCCAACTTTTACATCCGCATTGCCATACGCCGAACACACCATCACCTCATAGGTACCAAATAAGATGTCCTTTACTTCAAAAGAACCATCCTGTTCTATATTCGCCAAACGGCTTGAATAATATGGCTCTTGCCTTTGCAAACCAATCTGACACATATCCGTATCAAAATCGGTAAAGGAACTACCATTTTCCCATGTAAGTTTTCCGGTCAGTTTACCAGCCTCTATATCAAAATTTTTCTCAACGGAAGCATCGGTTACTGTTATTTCCTCGGATGCTAATATTCCCACCGAACCGGATATTGTCACCTTATACTCTCCCGTCGATACATACACAGAATATTTACCATCCTCCACATCATTTGCTGCGGAAGTCGAAGACGAATTCTTGTCAAAGAATGTTATCCTTGCATCGTCTGAAACATTAACCCCATTCAGTTTGCAATAACCACTTACTCGATACAGTTGTGTATTCACAGAAACCACATCGTCTTCCTCGGTAACTGTAAATGTCTCATTCTGCAAGTTCTGTATATTTGAGTTTCCTCCGCCAAACACATAAGAGCCGAGCGGAAGCATTGCATGTGCGGAATAACCTGTCAGTCCTTCCGTTAGATAGTATGTATTTCCGGTTTCTCCGGTTTCTTTCACATAGTTTTCCTCCGATAACGGAATTACGTGATTTTCGGCATCAAACAATTTAATTTTTACATATTTGAACGGCAGCGTTAAATCTTTCACAACATCGGAGCCGTCGATTGTAACCTTGGCAACGCTGGTGTCTGCATAGAAAAACTCATATTCACCATCCAGCAAATCCAATTCATAATCAAACGCATTCTCTTTACTCCCCGTCGGAACACCAATTGTTTTATATTGTTCCCCATTTTTCTTGACAGAAATCACATATAATTTGGTCTTACTCACTTCTTTCGGAATTTCAAGCCCCGATACATCAAGTAAGTTTCCTTTGCAGGAATGTTCGATATAATCTTTCCTTGTATCACCCAGTGCCACATCAATCGTATCAATAACAGTATCTTCATCGATTACCTGATAGGTTCCCGGCTTCAGATAAACTTCATACCATCCACTCGCGGCAGAAGCATATTTTGAATAGTTTTCGTCATCCACATTTTTATATAAATACGTGTTGCTGCATTTTCCAAAAATTCGCGCATAATCGAGCGTAATATCGCGTTCTTCACTGCCGGTCACTTCAAACCTATCCAATTCATAATCACCTACATAAATTACATAGGTTCCTTTTGTCAGGTATCTGTAATAATGATTGTCATCATCGAAATCACTGCCATAAAGGACACTGCTATTTTCGGTTGCCAAAATCCAAATGTCAGGGATATCCATTGTCTGTGCACCAGTTCTCTTTACCGTACCGGACATTTTATAAACCGGAAGCTTCTCATCATGCTGCATGTCACCCTCAACGGTAAACGATTTCCCCAACTGAATTTGGTACTCTCCCTTTGATTGTTTAGTCGTGAAATTACCCTTTTCATCGGTCTTAATTACGTCATTCTGCTCCCAAAATTCTCCGTTCCATTTATCTAAGGAAACTTCAGCATTTGCAATCGGCTGCCCATCTTCTGTCTCCAGTTTTCCGGACACCGTATATTTTCTCTGCTGTTCAACAAGCACATACGACTGCTTAATCTCTTTACCGTCAACCGTTATCACAAGGTCAAACGTATAATATCCTTTATCTTCTTTTCCCTCGTAATAAGGCTCATCATGCCAGACAACGTTACGGATGCTGTTATCTACGCAGTAAACATTACGATAAATCGTGCGGTATATCTTCAAATTTTTCGATAAATCCGTAAATATATCCTTCAACGATTTGCCGGCTTCTATCGTTTCGTCATAGATAAAGCCCTGATCGCCTCCCACCATATATTCACAGTATTTTACCGCTCCTTTTGTTGATGTAAAGGCATCTATCAAAAAGTAATTTTCTACTTTTTTATAAACATCGACATAACTAAGCTCTAGGAATTGTCTTCCTCTTTTATATGACGAAGGTCTGAACATAACACTGTCCGTCGACGCACTGATACTCTCTATATCCAGTGTTATCTTCTCATCTTCATAAACACCGGTTATTTTTTTCGTACTTGCATCTTTTATGTCCTCTGTGTCCACGTCTTTATCTTTAAAATAATAATAACTGAAATGGGAACTATCGCCATTAGGGTCTTTTGCTAAACCTCTCTCCAATCCATACTCTCTGTCATCTGCCTGCAACGTAAGCAGCGTAAATCCATTATCAAATTCCTGATCTATGGTTTCGTCCCGTGACAGCCCAAGCATCATTTTAGCCGTCTTTGTATACTCTTTGCCATCAAGTGCTGCCGTTATTGAAAAAGTATAACTGCCTTTTCCCTTTGATGTTTTTTCGTTCCACTCGATATCCGAAATCGATTTTACCTCTGCCTTCTTTCCATAACAGTAAACCGTAAACTCACATTTTGTCACATCCGGCACGATGTCTTTCAGCGAATTTGCCTCCCCGTCACACACATAAATATTGTTATAGCTCAAATAATAATCGACTTCTTTTTCAAAAGCAATCGAGCTGATGATGAGTTCTTCATTTTCTGCATAAAGTCCCTGATTGTTTCTCACCGGTTCTACCGTTGGTCCCAGTGTCTCATCCGGCGGAAGCATCGTCTGTTCCGGCACCTTGGTCGGCAGCGGTGTCGGACTCGACGGCAGAACCGGTTTTTCGGTCGGCTTTGGCGTCGAAGTCGACGGCAGAGACGGTTTTTCGGTCGGCTTTACCGTTGGTTTTGCTGTCTTTTTACCGTTATTCTTGTCTGCATTTTGATTGGTTCCGGCTTTCTTTACCGTCACTTTACAGACAAACTTTTTCTTGCCTACTTTCGCCTGCACCTTTGCTTTTCCGGCTTTTTTACCATGAATCGTGACACCGGTCTTTTTCTTTTTACTCAGTTTCACATTTTTCTTGCCGGATACAACCGTCCACTTCACTTTCTTTTTGTTGTTTTTCAACTTAACCTTAACGGTCTTTCCAACCGTTACCGTTACTGATTTTTTGCTCAGTTTCACCTTCTTCTTGGCTGCGAGTACATTTTGCGGCATCATCGTAAATGCCAGTACAAACACAAGCAAAACGGCGAGTTTTCGTCTCATTTTTCTCATATCATATCCCTCCATGTGTAATCAAACAATTTCATCGTTTTACTCTCCTAACTCCAAATTCCTCTCGACAGATGCATTGGTAATCGTTACGTCTGCTGCGGTAACGATTCCGGAATCCAAGGACACTTTTATCTCATACTCTCCCGGCTCTACATAGAATTCATATTTCCCTTCATCAAATGTATAGCTCGAAAGTTCTGTTGCGTCTCCCTTTTTGTGCAAGTACACCCATGTATCATCGGACACCTCGGCTCCATTTACCTTGCAGCTACCGGATATCTTATACACGTTTGTATTGATAACAACAGTATCGCTTGAACCATCCACTGTAAAGCCATAGTCTCCTATACTTGGCATACAGTAATAATCAACACACTGGTAATCACCGGTTGGCAGCACGATGCGTGATGTATAATCCCCAGACTCATCATCGTCCATATAGTAGTAAATGCTGCTCGTACCCTTATTTGCAAATTTAAGCCTCCGTTTCGGATATATCGATATCAACTCATCTTCTGCATCAAGCATTTTAATTTTTACATATTTGTACGGCATCGTTAAATCTTTCACTACATTGGAATCGGTAACTGTCATCCTGCCAACCGATTTCCCGTTGTGCAAAAACTCATATTCACCGGCTAAAACGTCAAATTTGAAACCGGATATATCATCCTCATCAAATTTTGGTGCCATAATTAATTTCTTGTAAACCACCTCATTTCTCATAACCAAAATCTCGTAATTTCTATACATGTCTTTTGGAATTTGAAGTCCTGCCATATCTAACAGCTCACCCTTACAGGAATACATCTCGTAATCCTTTGTCATCTCACCAAGTGACACTTCAATGGTATCAACTGTAGCATCTTCTATTTTTACATAATAAGTACCCGGCTTTAAATAGACGTTGTACGTATCAAATACGGAAAATGCCCAATAGCAATTATTTTCATCCTCGGTATCTACAAATTTATAATATCCGGAACCTTTTCCGGACACAAGTGCAAGTTCCATCTTGATATCATATGTTCCACTTCCGGTTACTTCCACGGTGTCAACCGGGCAATCACAGGATTGAACCGTGTATGTTCCTTTCTGCACATATGCGTAATAACGGTTGTCATCTCCCAGTAAATCTCTCAAATAAATGCAGGAAGACTCCTCTGATTCAAAGTTAAAGCCCGGAACATCCGGCGTATTCGCACCTGTTCTTGTCACCTTTCCGGTGATTTTATAAACCGGAAGTTTCTCATTATGCACTACATCTCTGTCCTCTACCGTAAACGTCTGCCCCAGTTCAAACTCATAGGTGCCTTTTTGTAAATCCGTTTCGAAACATCCGTTCTTATCCGTCTCAATCGTGTATTCACATTCCTCATCGCTTAACTTAGACAATAAAACTTCTGCTTCTGCAATCGGCAGTCCATCTTCTGTTGTCAATTTTCCAGACACTGCATAGGTTTTCTGTTTTTCCACTAGCACATACGACTGCTCATTTTCCTGTCCATCCACTGTAAGTACAATGTTAAAGGAATAATAGCCATGGTCCGTTTTGTCGTCATAATAAGGCTCATCGTGCCAGACCACATTGCGAATCTCAATATTTTCATTATTCCAATATACATTATTATAGACTGCACGGTAAATCTTTAAGTCTTCCACTACATTAGCAAATATGTCTTTTAATGTTTTTCCTTTTTCTAACGCCGGCTCATATACGAAACACTCTTCACTGTATCCCGGATATAAATTCACCTCACCTTTTGTTGCAGTAAATGCATCTATGTAAAAATGAGAATCTGTCTTGGCATCAATGTAAACCATACCTGAACCGACTGCCAGATTATCTTTCGCAAAGGAATCACCAATAACGCTCACAAAATAATCATCGCAGACTTCTTTTCTTGCATTCACTGTATACTGCTGTTCCTCGTAGACACCAACAAGTTTAATATTTTCTGCATTTTGAATCTTTGAAGTATTAACTTCTTTATCTTTAAAATAATATCCGCTTTCCCCTTCTTCATCATGCAGACTTTGTTCTAATTCATACTTTTCACCATCTGCATCCAAAGAAAGCCATGTCATACCATTCTCCGAGCCTTCCTCTGAATCCTCGCGGACAAGTTTCATCGTAACTGTTTGTTTATACTCCTTGCCGCCCTGCACAGCCGTAAGCAGGAATGAATAATACGGCTTCTGCCATTCCTCATCGTCATGCCAGACAACATCGGTAATTGACTTTACTTCCGCCTTTTTACCATAACAATAAACGTTATATGTACATTTTGTCACGTCCGGCACAAACTCCTTCAGGGAATCAGCCTCCTCGGAGATTACATAAATATCATTATAATTCAGCGAATATGACGGAACATCTTTTTCAAATGCAACGGAACTGACAATCAACGGCTCTTTTTCAGCATAAAGCCCCTGATAATTTGACTCCGGTTTCACCGTTGGCGCCGGTGTCTCATCCGGTGGCATCATCGTCTCAATCGGCGTCGGATCCGGCTTATTGTCCGGCTTTGGTGTCGGAGTCGACGGCAGAGACGGTTTTTCGGTCGGCTTTGGCGTCGGAGTCGACGGCAGAACCGGTTTTTCGGTCGGCTTTACCGTTGGTTTTGCTGTTTTTTTACCATTATTCTTATCTGCATTTTGATTGGTTCCGGCTTTCTTTACCGTCACTTTACAGACAAACTTTTTCTTGCCTACTTTCGCCTGCACCTTTGCTTTTCCGGCTTTTTTACCATGAATCGTGACACCGGTCTTTTTCTTTTTACTCAGTTTCACATTTTTCTTGCCGGATACAACCGTCCACTTCACTTTCTTTTTGTTGTTTTTCAACTTAACCTTAACGGTCTTTCCAACCGTTACCGTTACTGATTTTTTACTCAGCTTCACCTTCTTCTTGGCTGCGAGAACATTCTGTGGAATCACAGAAAAGCTCAGCACAAACACAAGCAAGAAAGCAACTGTGCCTCTTACTTTTTTCATATTATATCCCTCCATTGTGTTATAGAAAATTGTGTTTTCTTAATTTTATATGAAATTGTTAGGGGCGTCAAGAAAAATAAGAGTGAAATTCAATCAGAATTTCACTCTTACTTATTCAACCTATTTTACTCTCCGTCACTCCGCCGTTAGCGCACATGACACATTTTTATCTGTCACGGTAACCGTTCCGTAGTAAATCCTATTGCCATTATCATAACTGCACACCTCATAAGTGCCGGGCTCATCAACAATAACTAGTGCCAATCCTTTGTCATTATCTACATAATAATACTCTGTTTTTTCATCTTTCTCGACACGTATCCACTTATCTTTTGCAAATTCTCCATTGGCTTCTTTGACAACAACCGCGATTTGATATCCGTTAATGGTATAGTCCTGCTGTTTGTCAGCCGAATTTATTGTAACGGTTCCAATGTCTTTATCATCCAATTTCATCGTATATGTGCCATATGGAACATAGGAAAATGAGAAGCTTCCATCCGCTTTCAAGTCAGCTGTAATATCACCACTAGCAAACCCATCCGAGTACAAACATAATGAACTTTCACCGTACATCGCACTGGTGCCATCTTTCCATGTCAGCTGCCCGGATAGGCTTCCAGCCACTATATCAAAATTCTTCTCATACGGAGCATCCGGCACTGTCACTTCCTGCCGTACAAGCGTATGCTCTTTCGAATTTTTCTCGTCGGTGTAAGTAATGATAAAATTATATACGCCTGCCTCCAAAAACATTTCATATTTGCCATCCTCCGGATACGCATAAATCATCTTACTGTTAGTCTTAAAGGCAAGTATCTGATACTTACCGCCTTTCTCGCCAACAATCCGGCAAGTACCGCTAACCCGGCAAACGTCAGTTGCTACATCCACAAGTTCCGTGTCTTTCGTAACCGAAAATTCATATCCTTTGCTCGTTAAGCCTTCCACAGAGTTGACTTTATAATTTCCAAGAAGCAGCAAAACTCCGTTTTTATCTTTTGGGTGATACCAATACTGCTTATTCGTATCAACATTTGAAACTTCAATGGTGCTGTCCGGCTTAATCACATTGTTTTGTTTGTCCAGCACACGGAATTTAACATACCGAATCGGCAGACACAAATCTTTTTCCACATTCTCATCCGTAATTGTGACATTGCCAAGCGAAATATCTTCAAAAAAGAACTCATATGTCCCTTTCGGAAGGCCAATTTCATATCCGGAACCTTTGTCCTGCAAATATCCTGCTAAGCGAATGGTCTTGAAAAACTCGCCATCTTTTTTAATTTCAATCTCGTAACTATCAAACCTATTTGCCGGAAGCTCGGTTTGGGTAGCGTCCAGTATTCTGCCTGAACACATTGCAATTGAAAAATCTTTTTTTATATCCTGCGATGTGACTTCAATCCTATCCAAAGTAATGTCATTATATAGGACATCGTAAGTACCAGGTTTCAAATATGCCGTGTAACTGCCTTTATATGCAAACGCAAGCACTGTATTTTTCTTATTATTAATATCTACAAACTCAAGATTTTTCTTTGCAAGCTTACCGGTAATCCGATATAACTTAATCGTAAAATCTTTTGTACCTGAACCTGTTACCTCAAAAATATCGATTACTTGACTTCCCTGCATTAATTCATAGGAGCCTTTTTCCAGATAAGCCCGGTAATTCATATTGTTATCTGTACCAAAATATATCATCTGATTTTCACCAGTCGGTCTCATCCAATAGCCCGCATCTACAGCCGGTGCGTTCTCACGGATAATACTTCCACTTAACAAGCAGACCGGAAGTGTTATATCCTTTTTCAACGGACCATCGTCTACTGTAAAGGACTCTCCTGCTTTGAAGCTATAAGTTCCTTTTGATGCCTGGAAGGAGTATTCACCCTTGTCATTCGTATATACAACACTATACTCAGTTCCCTCTTTCCGGACATACAAGTAGATATTTGGTATCGGCGTTCCGTCTTCCATTTTTAAAACTCCGGATACCGTATACTTCTTTTCTTTTTCGATCAATTTATAAGACTGTGTAATCTTCTTACCATCTACGGTCAAAGAAATGTCAAAGGAATAATACCCGTTGTCACCGCCGCCCGGATAATACGACTCGTCATTCCAGACCACATTTTCAATCACCGCATTTGTGTAACATTTATTCCGGTATGCCACCTGCTGAATCTGAAGGTTCTTAGCAAACTCCGTAAAAATGTCTTTTAAGGATTTTTCTTTATCCAGCATCTGCTGATATTTAAACAAATTAGCATCTGAATCAAAATTCACATTACCTTTTGTTGAAGTATAGGAAAGAATATAATAGAAATCCTGCTTCTTATCACTTACTGTAAAACTGTCCTCAGACGAACCAATCCGCAAATTGCCTAATTCCTCTAATTCCAGTGTTGAATGAGTAAACTCATAGGCATTGCCATTGTAAAGGGTGTATCGGTCGACCACACAATCCAACGTATAATCCTTATCTCCATAGCGTGCAACTACTTTATATTCTTTGGTATCTATCAAATCTTTTAGCACAACATCATCCGACTTGATATAATACTGCCAGTTTATTTCATTATTCTTCCACGTAAGTGAATTCTCCAGTTCATACTCTTTTCCATCCGCAATCAGGGTATGGAAAACCAATCCATTATCCACTCTGTAATACTCTACGGACTCCGTGTAAGATACCAAATTTGCCGTAGCACTGTACTGTTTTCCGCCTTGTTCCACTGTCAATTTAAACGTGTAATATCCGGAATCGGTATTATCCCCATAAAAGGACTTATCATGCCATACCACATCAGAAATGGATTTTACCTCTGCCTTTTTTCCATGACTGTAAACAGTATACTCACATTTCTTCACATCCGGCATCGCCTCTTTTGCAGACTGCCCCTCCGGTATTGCAGCAAAAATGGTATTCATGCTCAATGAATAATACTCTACTGCTTTATCAAACTTAACCGAACTAATCTGAACATCTTCCTCCTCTGCATAAAGTCCCTGTCTGGGATGTGCTGTGGCAGGTGTCTGGTTTGCCGGCTGCATCGTCTGCAATGGCTTCTTTGTCGGTTTCGGTGTTTGTGTTACAACCGGTGTTGGTTTCGGTGTCTTTTTCGGCGGTTTCTTCTTAACCGTCACTTTGCAGACATACTTTTTCTTGCCCACTTTTGCCTGTACTTTCGCCTTTCCGGCTTTTTTCCCTTTAATTGTGACGCCTGTCTTTTTCTTTTTGCTAAGTGCCACGTTTTTCTTGCCGGAAGTAACGCTCCATTTTACTTTCTTTTTGTTGTTCTTCAGTTTAATCTTAACTGTCTTGCCAACGTTTACGATTACAGATTTTTTGTTCAGCTTCACTTTCTTCTTCGCTGCGTAGGCAGTCTGCGGGAACAGAGATAATGCCATTGCGAAGATTAGTAAAAGAACAAGTGATTTTTTCCCTTTTCGCATTTAAATATCCTCCTAAAATGTTTTTGTGCCTTTTCCCAGTTTATTGTTATTGGCTTGGAATGCCTAAAAACACATCAAAGTCTAATCCCTCAACAATTATTTGCTTAAAATTTGTTCAAAATCTTTATAAAAGCGTTCATAACTGATAGAGCATTTTTCTCGCAATGTCGAAATTTCTGAACATTTTGCAATTTCATAAAAGTTCTCCCGACTAGCAGCATATGTTTGGTATCTATTATCCAAACTTCTAATCATTCGCACTAAATAATTCTTTGGATAATCACTACCGGAATCATTTTTATTTCCCCAAATATACTCTGGTTCAGCCGGCATTTTTGCCTGTTGTATTTCAAGTTCAAATACTTGCTCTAATGCTGATTTGTCTGCCAATATCCAACACTCTATCATGCTTAAAGGTATCATCGGTATCCCTTTGTCTGAGTTTAAACCATCTTTCACTTCCTTGTATACTGTCTCATAATGTTTCGTTACAGCTATACGATTACTGCTTTTCACTCCTGTCTCTTTATCTGCATCACAATAAAATATTCCGGCATCATACTTTCCTTCACCCATCAAAATTCTGAATTTTCTTGCCGGAATTCCTCTTCCCGACACTTCTTTTGAAGAGCGTCTTTGTAATTTTACCTTCTTTACATCCTCTTTCTCAATCGGTATAAATTCGACTTCCACCCCTTTTTCTTTTGCGATATTTTCAGCATAAACTATTGCAGGACCCGGAAGCCATTTGCCTGTACTATATTCTTTTTGCCCAAAATCTGTTTTTCCTTCGCCGGTTATAGCAATTTTCATCCGAATTACCTTTCTAGTTATTTGATGCAAGTAACTTATCCAATACTTCTTTTTGCGACATATTTAGCAAAATCTCTCCCGGATACATATATTCTAATTTTGCTTTCATTGCCTCATTTTCAAAAAGCCTCGCTGCCTTTGTATATCCATTATTATCTCGATATAAAAAGACAATATCTTCGGCATCTATATAATCCATAAACACAGTGCTGTGAGTCGTTAATATAAGCTGATGCTTTTTCTCAGCATACATCTCCTTCAGAATCTCTAACAGCTGCTCTGCATAATTTGTATTTACCCCATTCTCTATCTCGTCCAAAAGCATTGTCGCATTAGAACTTTTAATCTCACTAATCGCAACAAATGCTAACAAGCGTAACATTCCATCGCTCATTTCTTTTGACGATATATGAATAGACTTATCCTTATATTTCTCAGTGCTGACAATTTGCGTCCAACCCGGCTTTCCCTGTGTTTTAGCCTTTACATCAGAAATTCTATTTCCCAACAGCCTTGTCAATTTACTCATAAAACTTGCTTTCTGTTCTTCTGTCATTTGCTTGATAAAGGATGGCAAATTTTTTCCGGACATTCCAATACTTTCCTTCACACCTCGGCTGCTGAGTCTCATTTCATTTGGTGAAAGCATTTCAAATGACGATGAGTTCTCCAGAAAATCAATAAAATATTTTATTCGGTAATCTATCGTTTCATCCCTATTTAACATTCTCAGTGCGGACGATTTAATTGCCAGTGCTCTCGGTAATACATTTGTATCCTTGCCTTCATTTTTTATGAAGCCATCTTCTCCTTTTTGATACACTAACAATTGAGTTCCATTACATACAAGTCTTTCAGAAAGCAGACCTACCTCATTTTTACCTGAATAAATGGATAAAACCATGCTCCAGTCATACTCCAATTTACCTTCTTTAGAAGGAAGTAAAATATTACTTTCAAAATGTATTTTATTTGAATTTATTAATTTAGACTTGATATTATCCGCTGTCCAGTTCCTACGTTCCAACATAATACCAAAATCCTCTTTTACCGAGCCGCACAAAAAATCAATTGCTTGCAAAACACTGCTCTTCCCTGTAGCGTTATTGCCAATAATCACACTCATTGGTGTAAACTCAACTGAAAAATCAACTAATGATTTGAAATTGTCAACCTTGAGTTTTCTAAACATAATCACAACTCTCCTTCATTCACGTATAGGCATTGTCTAAAGTATACCACATTTTTTTAGCTTATACCATAATTTCCCCAGAGTCCACCTTTATGTAAATCATGCTATCAGTGTTTCATGCCCAAAACACCTTGCTATACGCATATAGCAAATTCATTATAACCATTTTTTAACAACAACTCAACATCTAAATATTGACTTCTGTGTAATTCATATTATCGGGGTTTTACCTGTGTGTCAAGAAAAACTGAAAGCGTATTACGTCTTTAGGAGGCGTAGTACGCTTTTTTATTTAAATCTTTTCTTTTTTTGTGGCGGTGGGCAAGCAGACATATTAATACTACTTAATCAAAAAAAGGAGCTGATTTTATGCTACATATTTTATGGCCTTTTGAATTTACAGATTTTTACTTTTTGCATCTAAGAAAGTATTTGAAGGGAAATCAATTTGAGTATTTTTACACAATCATTTATCAGTTGGCTCAAAATGATCCATTTTTTCCGAATTCCCTTCACTTCATACTCGCAATCCTAGTTAATTTGCCATAACACCGAACGTAACCGCCCGCCAAAAATGACGAACGGTTACGTTTTTTATTTATAATATTATCTCACCTTTTTTGCCATGAAGCAAGACTTTTTTATTTTGAGATCCTTCTGCATAACATCCTTTTACTGACTAATTTAAAATTGTAAAAATATAACTTTTATTCTTCACTACCTGCTTTAACCTCTCCCGCATAACTCCATAACGCAGAATTAGAAAGGTCTAAATGCAAAACAGGACGAACGGCAGCACCATTGTTGACAAAATCACCAGTATAATAACCTAAACCGTTGTTAAATGTTTGGGCAGCAGTATAACTAACCTCGCCCGGCGACCGCAGCCACCAATACTCGCTATCCGAATCTGTGGATGCCCACACTCCGTGCTCTTTTGCATACGCTGTATTACTTACTTTTCTGGTTTCACTAGTAGCATCAAACTCTCCATCAAATCCATAGGCAGTATTACTTGCTTCTGCAATCGATAAAAGATACACTTTATCCGTTGTGTTCTCTCCACCTTTTGTACCCCATTTTTGATTGTCACTGTTCACAACCGCTGTGTTCTTGATTGCCGCCTGCTCTGCCGATGTAAATGCTGCATTCAAGAATGTATCATTCAACCACGTGCGAAGGGTACAAGTTGCCCATGTCTTACACCACCCTTCCTCATTATACGGTTTAGCATCCAAGTTTTGGTCTGCCAGCAAAAAAGCATCATTTCCATTTACGGAAAGGACTCGCCATTTAATTGGTTCTTTTGTTGAACTGTTACTTTGATAGTAGTTTCCAAAATAGATACAATCCCATGTTGTTACACCGTTACTAATCGTTGGATTACTTAATCCATAGGACGATGTACTTTCTGCCGCACCGCTTTTCAGGGTATGTACCGGCAACACAAATGATGATACTATCAAAGCCATTATTGTCAGCATGGAGACGAGACATCTACCACGTCTGTTTTTCACAAATGATGACGGAACGAATCTCATAAAATATTTTCCTCCTTCTACATAACATTCATTTACTATTAAACTTATCCCACCAGTGGATTTGCTTTCCATGCAAATCCACCATTTTAATCATCTCAATAATAATCCTTTTGCCTTACTTTTAATTTTTAGAAAACACAAAAATTAGTAATTTAATGAGATTTCGCCTTGCATCTCTGGAACATTAAATTCAGCAATCGTCTTTTTACTTCCTTCTTCATAATTGCCATCGTCATCCAGCACAACACTACCATCATTATTCAACTTTGCTTTATAGAAAGACAACGAATACTCCCCTGCGGACATATATTTATCGATTCGATGTTTGCCCGTATCTATATTTGAATCACGGTCATAATCCTCTTCTTCTATCATTTCCGTACCTTGCCAAATACTATATCCCGATTTCATTGAGTAATCAACGTAAATTGAATTATGGTTCACACAATACTTAATTCCACTTGTATTTGTAAGATTGATACAAAGACGATATGCTTCAAAATTAATTGGCAAGTTAGAAACATCTTTTGATGGTACCGTAAATTTCTGTGAATAAGCACATTCACCCTGCATTTTATATTCTCCCGGCTCCACATAAAGCTCATAATTGTATTTTTTCGTTGTTTCATCATATGTAATCATTTGATACTTTGGCTGATAATCATTATCAAAGACATCCTCATTTTCCGTTACATTCAACAAGGTATTCGACAAATCAACTTCTCTATCAAATTTTCCTCCAAAGTTCGTAATTTCCCCGGATATTTTTTGCAAATTACAGGTCAAATTATGATTCATTAAATCTCCCTTATTAAAATTTAATGTCCATATTTTTTCGTTGCTTCCGACCTTCCGAACAACATACGAATGTCCACTGGCAATAAAATTATTAGAAGCTGGAATTAATATGCAATAATTCCCATTTTTATCAACTGTAAATTGATCATCTGAATATGACACAAGCGACTCATAGAATGTATCATTCCTTAATGCCTGTATCTCAAAAACACCTGCAAATGGAATCTTATTTCCCCTTGTCATCTTTCCTTGGGCTACATTTCCATCAAATGTAAAATCATAAGTTTTATTTGCTTTCCCTACTGTTACGCTTCCCTTCATCGCTTTATCAATAGCACTTGTGTTGTCTTGCTCAAAACTTAATCCCTCATATCCAAAAATACCAAATTCATAAGTCCCCGGATACACGTATGTCGTATATTTTCCCGTCTTAACATCTACGCTTACATCATATAAACCATGAGATTTGTCTTTAACAGAAAAACGGAAAGGCCCTTTAATAATGTTGCCGTCTTTCGTTTTTATGTAACCGGAAAGTTTATACTGTCCTTTTTTTGCAGAAGTATTGCTTGTATTGGTTTGCGTTTTTTGAGATGAACTGTTTGCTCTTTTTTTATTCTTTACCGTCACCTTGCAGACATACTTTTTCTTACCCACTTTTGCCTGCACTTTCGCCTTTCCGGCCTTTTTCCCTTTAATTGTGACACTTGTCTTTTTCTTTTTACTAAGTGTCACATTTTTCTTACCGGAAGTAACCGTCCACTTCACCTTCTTTTTGTTGTTTTGCAGTTTGATTTTTACTGTCTTTCCAACGTTTACTGTTACCGTTTTTTTGTTCAGTTTTACTTTCTTCTTTGCAGCAAAGGCACTCTGCGGAAACAGAGATAACGCCATTGCAAAAATAAGTAAAAGAACCAGTGATTTTTGTTTTCTCATTTTGAAATCCTCCTCGTTTTTAGTAAATTAGTTAAATAAACTTTAATCCTCACAGTAATGGATTTCCGTTACTTTTCCTTTTTTGAATTTAAACTGGAAATACGATGATTTCTTAATCTTCTTAATGTATTTTCCAATCTGCGATTTTTTAATTTTCTTTTTGTTATAACTTGGCGTCACATGAATGAATTTTGTGGCTGATGTGATTTTAAAAGTTCTTTTTTTCTTCTTCATTCCTGAATCCGCACTATACAACGCACAATATGTTACAAGTTTCTTTTTGGTAAGTGTATATTTACCATTTACCTGCCAAATATCCGTCTGCTCTGCCGATGCCGGCACAGACGGTGCTACTGCTGTTGCTGCTACAATTGCTAAAACCATTACAAAACTAATTATCTTTTTCATTGTTACTCATCCTTTCCTCTGCTTTTACTATTTTTCTTATAATTTTTTATCAATAATATTGAACCTTCGCCTGTAATTCTTCTGCAATATGCTTCAATGATGTTCCTTTCCGCATATAAATGTTAGGCGAATGCTCCTCTTCCGAACCATGGTAATCAAGTTTAAATCCATCAAGATATAATCCAGTATCTCCCGTATCCTCATCTTCAAAATCAAGATACACATTTTTTAAGCTATTTCCGTTTAATGCTTCAACACTGATCGTTGTTTCTCCCGATTTAAACACAATATTCTCCAAGAAGGAATTCCGATTCATTCCAGAGCCTGAAGGAATCCAAGTTACATCTTCTCCTACAGTAAAACTCGACTCCGTTTTTTTCCTCGGATAGGTTGCCAATGCCAATTTGTTATCTTCCTCTTTTTGATACATAACCCCATCCTTACTTACCCAATATGGATTTTCAGATGCAACATTAATGGTTTTTAAATTAGGTAAGCCTGCACCTGGATTCTCCATAGGCCACCCATTGCGCAAGGCATATCCTATAAAACTTTTCGGATATGTAACTTCTTTCAAATACTGATTATAATCCATACCACAACCTGTTACCTCTTTTACTCCCTCTGGAATACTATAACTTGTATTTTGTAAACCAGCCGGATATAAACATAGCACCTCTCCACCTTCTGCAAACAGCACATTATCTTTAACTATATATCCACTATCCGGATTATTAATAACAACCTCTTTCAATTTAGGACATTCATAATAGCCCCATGCAATATATTGGGCGTTTTCTACGTAATATTTAGGAAACTCAACTTTTTCTATATTATCCATTGAAAAGTAATACTGTGGTGTTCCCTGAACAACCTTTGCTCCTCCTAATGTATCAGGAAGACTTAAGGTTGTACCGGAATATTTATATGAATAATCATCGTCCTCAACTTCTATATCTCCTCTCATACCCAATAATTTTGCAACATTTCCATCAGTCATATATTTGAAAAGACCTTCCTCCTTTTCTTCAGCAACTACTACCGGTACTTCACAACTGCAGCCATACCACGAAATTTTCAATTTATATGTACCTACCTGATTGTAGTTAATCTGAGAAAAATCATACGAAATGTCTTCAGGATGTTCATAGTTCTGATATGCATGTATTTCTTCTGAACCATCTGCATATTTTACATCTAAAAATTGCAAATCATAGGCATCAATATCAACTCCTCCACTGCCACCACGATTATCATTATCAACCAATTTGCTTCCTTTTTCTATAAAAACATACTTTGGGCTGTCGCTACATGGAGAAATTGAAACTATCTTTTTTGTATTATCTGTTGATGGCTTCGGCGAGTTTGTAACAATTGGTGCTTTTGTATTTCCCGGTTTTGTGGAATTGTTCTTATTTGCTATCTTATTTACTTTTTTTGTATTCTTTACTGTCACCTTGCAGACATACTTTTTCTTACCCACTTTTGCCTGCACTTTGGCTTTTCCGGCTTTCTTCCCCTTAATTGTGACTTCTGTCTTTTTCTTTTTACTAAGTTTCAAATTTTTCTTGCCGGAAGTGACCGTCCACTTCACCTTCTTTTTGTTGTTTTGCAGTTTGATTTTTACTGTTTTTGCGACATTTACAGTTACTGATTTTTTGTCCAATTTCACCTTTTTCTTCGCCGCAAAGGCACTCTGTGGAAACAGAGATAACGCCAGTGCAAAGATAAGTAGTAGGACAAGTGATTTTTTTGATTTTTTCATTTTGGAATCCTCCTTAATTTTTTTTATTTCTTTATCTTAATTTTTTTAACTTTGCTCCACTTACCGTACACCTTTTTCTTGCCATTCATTTTATAGGCACGAACTCGAATGTAATATGTTTTCTTCTTTTTCAGTTTCTTAATGGTGTACTTGGTTTTCTTTGTCTGTATGTTCTTTTTCTTTTTGAACTTTTTGTTCAAGGCATACTGGAGTTGGTAGCCTTTAGCACCGGTGACTTTTTTCCACTTTACAGTAAGTTTCTTACCCTTTCCATTTTTAGCTGAGGTAAGTTTAACTTTGGAAGGTGCTTTTACTTTTACCGTTTTGCTTGGTGTGGACTGCTTCTTTCCGGAGTTTCCTATTCCGGACGAAGATGTCTGCGAATTGGTATTTGCGTTCGTCTTTGCCTGATACAAAATCGCATAACTGTCATTATTGGACTCGTCACAGTCACCCTCTGCCACATCCGCATGAAGCAACATATAAACGGCCTGATTTGCATTGTATGACAAATCGCTCTTATTCACGGTAATCGTCTTCGTCACGCGTTTCCATGGTTCAATGGAAATTTCCTCTGACGTATACAACTGTTTGGATTTCTTCTCATCACTGTAAAGTTTCAATATAGTTGTTGCGGTGCGGTCACTGACATTTTCTAAGGTTGCCGTGATAACCGCCTGACTGCCTTTTTCTTCTACCGTGTTTGTTAACCGGATATCCGATTTACCAACAGAAACGGACACCTGATTCTTTGTGAGGTCGGTCTGTCCTTTTGCATAGACATACACGGATGCTGTCTGCGGATTCGTCACATCCGACAAATCCATGTATGCCGTGCCGGAGACTGTCTCGCCCGGCTGAACGGTCTGCGATATCGTCTTTTCAACCTCCGTACCATCTTCCAATTGAATCCTTACAATCAATTCATCAATCGGAGTTAATTCCGTATTGGTTGCATAATAGTGAACAGCGGTCAAATCATCCTCCACATCGTACTCATCAATGGAAGCACCTGCTAAGGTCAATTCGGTCTGCGGCGTTTTTGAAATCACAAGAAGCTCATTTAAGTTTGTGCTCTGATTCAATACATTGGCAGCAAACTCCCACTGACCGTCACTCTCCAACACCGGCGATAAATACTGGATTCGCTTGTCTTTTCCGGTATACACCGTAACCGGTTCTGAAAAACCATCCTCTGTTTTCATGGAAACTTTTATGCTTCCTTCGCCGGTCTCATCATCATTTGCAATCCATACAAATCCTTCGTAATCACCATTTTTACAGTAAATCGCGGGAGACGGAATACTGTTTTCATCGTCGGTCAGCTCTGTCCCTTCGCCATCCTTTAACTCATACATCTTTCCATTTCGGTTATAAAACAGCTTGCCGTTCGCATACTGAAGTCCGGCAATCGTTCCCTCATCTACCCCGGAAGAAATAAGCGTTTTATCTGCCTCATTACAAATCTGCGATTCTCCATTTTCATTTTCCGTCAAATAAACGGCATGGTTTGCACCATCTTCTTCATAGACCGCATACTCTTTTACTTCCTTCGTCGTAGAAGCAATCTCCTGCGCTTTGGAAGAGCCGAGTGTCTGTCGGCAAATCGTAGTAGTTCCCTCGTTCTCGACATAATCCTCGGAAGAGCTTCGAAGCCATGTAACGGCAGCACCGTCGCTTCCCTCACTGACTTTCGGCATCATATCCGGTTTGTCGTTATTCGTAAGCTGTGTGGTCTGTTTAAATGTACCGGATGCCTCATCAAAAACGGCTGTCCAGATTTCGGATTTCTTTGCCACGTCATTTAAAATAGTGTTGGCACCGTCACTTACGCTGCCTTCGATTTCCGACTTTTCCTTCTGCCATGCCAATACAAGGTTGCCATCTGCCACTGCCATGTCTGCATACATATCGGCGTATCCATTACCCAAAACTGCTTTTGGTTCCGTCCACGAACCATTTTTGCAGACCGAATACTGTAACACCGTACGGTTTAACTCACTGCGCTCACTGTCATATCCCTGGAAAATCATAACCTTCGTTCCATTGATTTCCTTGATAATCGGCAGTGAACTAGTGAGGATTCCGCTCTGTAAAGTCGATTCCGTCATGCTGTCCGTCTGACCGTTCTGCTTTAATTTTGCAATCGGCTGACTTGCTCCCCGCTGATTCCAAGCAGATGTTTTTTTAGCAAACGAATCGTCAATCAAAGAACATGTCCATCCATCGCCTTTCTGGCTAAACTGATTTTTGTTTCCCCACAGTTTGAAACTAACATTTCCCAAATCGTGCTGCCAATCCACAAGAAATGCACAGTACAAATGAATATATGCAGAGGCGGTTGCCGTACAAGATGACGTGGGAAGTAACTGCAAATCACCCTGCAATTTTCCACCTACTCCTGCGGTTATAAGTTTATTAATTCCATAGCCGCCCTCCAACGAGATTTCCGGTTTTAAACTCAGTTTTCCATCGAGAGTCCATTTCTTTGTGGAAAATGTATATTTCGGGCCCAGTTCTCCTGCAATTTTTCCGCCGCCTGCCAATGACGCATACCACGGTCCAATCGGTGACACAAACTGCCAATTTGTACTTGCTTTCCAAGCCAGTTCAGGGGCTATCTTACCGGTGGAAGAAATCAGATTTCCATACTTATCGTACTCCTGCTCCATGTAGCCTACCGCAGACAAGCTTGGCTTTTTCTCAAATTTGCTCACTGAAAATGCAGAACAAATTTTCACATCATACCCATCTAACCAAGACAACATTGTCGTATATCTGTTCGCGTCATTCACGACCTGCTTATACCTGCTCCACTCCGTTTTAGAATCCAGCATGTTGGTTTTTCCAACACCGATTGCCATCTTCACAGAATAACTTCCATCTGCCTTTGTTTTCTGAGACAGCGTAACCGGAAACACCGATGCACCTAAACTCCAGTTGGCAGGAAAAAATTCACTAACTTCTGCACTTAACTTCCCGGATTTGTTGGAACCAAGAGAAAGGTCGGCTCCTTTTGTCACAGTGCCAAGCGATTCATCACGGTCCGATACTACCGGCGGTTCTGTCGCAGCAGGCTTTGGTGTTTCCTGTGATGAGCCACCTCCCCCTTCCGAGGTAACTTTTCCTGCATAACTCCAAAGAGTAGAAGAGGAAAGATTTAAATGCAAAGCGGGCCGAACCGCACTATAACCACTGTTGACAAAATCACCATTGTCACCGCCGTAGCCACTGCAAAGCACACCGGACGCACCATAACTACGGTAGCCCGGCGACCGCAGCCACCACCAGCCGTTCCCCTCGTACTCCGTACTCGTGGACGTCCACGCTCCGCACTCTTTTGCATATGCTGTATTTTTTGCTTCTCTTGTTTCGCTTTCGGTTCTAAACTCGCCATTAAATCCATAAGCCGTATTACTTGCTTCTGCAATGGACAAAATATACACTTTATCTGTGGTATTCTCTCCACCTTCTGTATCCCAATATGGATTATCATCATTCACAACTGTTGTGTTCTTTATTGCAGCCTGTTCTGCCGATGTAAATGCCGTATTTAAAAATGTATCATTCAACCATGTACGAAGGGTACAGGTTGCCCATGTTACATCCGTAGATTTCTCGTTATACGGTTTAGCATCCAAGTTTTGGTCTGCCAGCAAAAAAGCATCATTTCCATTCACAGACAATACCCGCCATTTAATCGGCTGTTTTTTGTCATTCTGATCAGCTTTTCCATCACCATTTGTATCATTCTGCCAATAGTTTCCAAAGTAGATGCAATCCCATGTTGTTACATCATTACTAATTGTAGGATTACTTAATCCATAGGACGATGTATTTTCAGCAGCACTGCTTTTCTTGGTATGTACAGGCAATACAACGGATGATAATACCAAAGCCATTATTGTCAGCATAGAAACTAAACATCTACCGCACCTGTGATTTTTCAACAATAATGAAACTACTTTCATAAAACATTTCCCCTTCTATAAAAACATTCTGATCTTCTTATGATTACAGCTAGGAATGTAATGATTACGCGGAATCTTGAGTGATCATATATGAATTGCCCCTCTTCAAAATCTAGATCCTCTCTATTTCCCCTGTGTAACCAACTACCGTAACATTTTCACCACAAAACAACTTTCTTAACTGGGTACAATTAGTCAGATTCAATTTGCTTAGCTGGTTATTACTGCAATCCAAATTCCACAAACTCGAACATTTCGTCACATCCAATTCACTTATCTGATTGCTACCACAATACAAGTGCGTCAAACCCGGACACTGCGTTACATCCAATTCACTTAGCTGGTTATTACTGCAATCCAAATCCCACAAATTCGGACATTTCGTCACATCCAATTTGCTTAGCTGATTGCTACCACAATACAACCTCTCCAAGCTTGGACATTTCGTCACATCCAATTCACTTATCTGATTGCTACCACAACGCACCCACGTCAAACTCGGACATTTCGTCACATCCAATTTGCTTAGCTGATTGACACCACAATACAATTCCTCCAAACTCGGACACTTACTTACATCCAAGTTGCCTAGTTTGTTATCATCGCAATACAATCCCCCCAAACTCGGACATTTCGTCACATCCAATTCACTTAACTGGTTATTACTGCAATCCAATTTCCACAAACTCGGACATTTCGTCACTTCCAATTCGCTTAGCTGGTTATTACCGCAATTCAAATACCCCAAACTCGCACACTGCGTTACATCCAGTTCACTTAGCTGGTTATTACTGCAATCCAAATCCCCCAAACTCGGACATTTCGTCACATCCAATTTGCTTAACTGATTGCTACCACAAGACAATCCCTCCAAACTCGGACATTTCGCCACATCCAATTTTCTTATCTGGTTATTACTGCAATCCAAATGCGTCAAAATCGGACACTGCGTCATATACAATTCACTTAACTGATTACCATAACAATCCAAATACCGCAAACTCGGACACTGCGTCATATACAATTCACTTAACTGGTTATTACTGCAATCCACCCCCCACAAACTCGGGCATTTTGTCACATCCAATCTACTTAACTGGTTATCACCACAATACAAATACCCCAAACTCGGACACTGCGTCACATCCAATTCACTTAACTGGTTATTACTGCAACCCAAATCCCACAAACTCGGGCATTTCGTCACATCCAATTCACTTAACTGGTTATCACCACAATACAATGTATGCAAACTCGGGCATTTCGTCACATCCAATTCACTTAACTGATTTTCTTGACATTCCACATGTTCCAAGTGGTCAAAGCAACTAATATCCATTGTCCCAGTCAATTTACTGTCACTCCAGTATATTGCCTCCAAATATTCTCCATCCCAGACATACTCATCACTCTGCAAATCTTCTGATACAGTTGCTCCCGCTTTTCGCTGTTTGGCAATTATCTCCTTCAGGTTCCTTGCATCACTTGGTCCTTTTGCCGGCTCCTCCGTAGACGCTGTGGGCGATGGCTTTCCTGCCGCTGTTCCCGTGTTACTGCCTGGCGCAGCTGTACTTTTTGCAGTAGAATTCTGAGTCTTTTTCGGGTTTTTCACCGTCACCTTGCAGACATACTTTTTCTTGCCGATCTTAGCCTGAACTTTCGCCTTGCCAGACTTCTTGCCTTTGATGGTTACACCGGCTTTGCCTTTCTTGCTAAGTGACACATTCTTCTTGCCGGAAATAACCGTCCACTTTACTGTCTTTTTGTTGTTCTTCAACTTTAATTTCACGGTCTTGCCCACGGTAACTGTCACTGTTTTTTTGTCTAATTTAACTTTCTTTTTTGCTGCCTCTGCTGACTGTGGCACCATAGCGGCCGCCATGGTGAATATCAATATGAGCGCTGCTGTCTTTTTTAATCGGTTCATAGGACTCCCCCTTAATTTAAATATTCACACTTACTTTCCCTGCCTTTTTAATGAGGGACTTGTTTAATTTAACCTTTATCACTGGACGCATACCATATGGATAATTAGCATCCAAGCCAAGCTGTGAAATATATCCATCACTCATAACACCGCCTGTACCCTCCATACAATTATTATATGTCCAATAATCCACTGCATTTTTTATGCTTTCCTTAGATACCTTTTCCCCTTCAATAATAGACTCTGTCTTTTGTCTTCTTTTTTGTGCATACTTAGTCATATAAGCTTTTCTACTCTTCTTTTCCTTCAAACCATAAGATTTTTTCAAATCAGAAAAACCTAATAATGAGACATTGTCGGATAAATATTTAGGCTTTTCCTTTGCCCCCGCCATCGAAATATCAACTTTTCGTTTTTTTATTTGTTTACGTTCCGCACTGTTAAATGCTTTTTTATAAAAAAAATTATTCAACCATTTTCTCAACAACCCCTGTTTCCAATGATTGGATTGCTCCTGATATTTGTCTATAGAAAGAGAATAACCTTTCCAATAATCCTCATCTCCACACTGGGCACCATAATCTAATACTTTGTCCGACACAAGCAAAGCCGTCTGATTTTTAACATTCAATACACGCCATTTAATTTTCTGTTTCTTTTTTGTGCTGTTCTGATAGTAGTTACCAAAGTAAACGCAATCCCATGTGATTTTTTTATTCGTAACTTTAGGATTGCTTACTTTTATGTTTTTTGCTTTACAGTAAACATCTCCATTTGACTGTGCAAAAAATAACGTTATCATTAAAATCATAATTACTATTTTTTTACTCTTTCCTCTCATCTCTAATCATCCTTTCAAAAAATTTAATATTTATATGATACTCTAAGTGATAGGGATGCCATGCTATCACCGCCCTCCAACAAAGCACTCTCTTCATATGGTTTAAATACTTTCCCACAAAAATAAGGAAATTTAATTGTATCCTGTAATCCATGTCCTGACAAACGAACATAATATTCCCCTTTAGAAAGTATTTTTCCTTCCAGAAGTGGCACCCATGAAGACTTTCTCACTATTTTTGCATTTATCACCTTGCTTTCCAAAACAGTTTGTTTTTTATCAAGCAATGTTATTTCATATTCAGTATTTTGATTTGCTCCCTTTATGGGAACAGCATGTACCTTAATACAGTTAAATTTACGCTGAGCATAAAAAACATTGTTCAATATTCTTTTATTTTTAGCAACATCTTGTATATAGGGCATATTATTTTCTTCTTTATAAAACAATCTTTTCTCTCGTGATATCGTACTGTAGCGGAATAAAATTCCGCAAAGAATAAGAACTAGTGTCAGTACCCCTATTCCTATCCATTGTTTCAGTAAAATATACCCTTGTTTTTTCTTCAGAATATATTGATTCGCCAGCCAAAGACGATAAAAACCAGACTCTGCCATAATAATCAACATCCATGTGTAGCATATAGTATGCTTCTTATTTGTTTCCCACAAAAGTCCAAATACAATCATGGCAAGAAAGGCTGTTACTAGTACAAATCGAAAATCAGTGCGTTTTTTCTTTCGTAGCTGCATTAACATAATCATGATTCCAATCAAACAGACACATCTGTATATTTGTGAATATATAACTGCCATACCTCTTTTGTTGCCGTAAATCCACTCATATCCTTCTGAATAATATCTGTCACTTGATTGTAATACCTGATAATCATCTGTCCCCACAGCCCACTCTTTTCCCATTTTGCTTACATATAATTTGGCCATTCCGGTTACACCAAGTTTCTTAATACGCTTTTCTATTTCCTGCATATTAAATTTGATTTTTTCGGTTTTACCATCCTTTTTTCTTGTTAGTTTTACATCTTTTCCTGTTATTTCACCGGTTCCATTTAAACCAACCATAATCCAATGCGTCACGGGAAACCCTTGTGTATTATTGGGGTTCTGCAAATGATGATCAATAATCTTACCTAATACCAGCATCCAAAAACTTGTTATGATACATAACAACAAAATTTTTTCCCATTTTTCTCTCAGCGTCTTTATTCTAAAAAAATAAAGTACAACTCCGATTGTACAAAACACGGTAGTCGGTCTTAAATAAGTACCATATACACTCAGCACGCAAAACAAAACTGCCCATATAAATTTACGTATGCTTTTCTTCTCTTTGTCTATGCTGATTCCACAATACAGAATCCCCATTACAACCGGCACACTAAATGTATTTGTATATACATAATGTAAAAAAACATAGTTAGTCGGGCATAAAGCAATTAACAATAAACCTGCCACAGCACGTCTGCTTCCCCACAATTTTCGCATGATGCAAAAGCTCAAATAGATCCCAACATCCAGCAAAATCATATTTACAAAAACAGCCATATTATAATAATCAACACCAATTATCTTAGCCATTTTGAATATGTAATACATAACAATTGTAAATAGATAGTTGTTGGTATATGAAGAAAAATACTCCGTTGTATTATCTAACACTCCATTTTGTTTCTCCACCATTGCCATTGCTTCATCCATAGTAGTAAAACAATCTGTAATTGGATATATCTTCGCAATATGTATTACTAATAATTGCATTGCAACTATTCCCAAAAATATTAATAAAGCAATGCAATGAAAGCATTTTAACCTCTTCCACTTGCAATAAATCGCCATAAAAGCAAGAATAAACAAAACTACTCCCGGCAATACCCATACAAGAGGCAACTGCATAAAATGAGGCAGTACTTTTTCTGCTTGGGAAACAGTATTCAACGCAATTATTAGCAAAATCCCAGTAAAAAATATCGTTGGATATATAATCGTTTTTCCCAATATCTTCTGCATGTTTTTTTCACCTAGTTATAAAGTTTTGCGTTGGTAATCAGCATGTTTCCCTGTCCATACTCATCTGAATATGCCACAATTTTCACATATTTAGCGCGATTAATTGCTATATCAAATGAAACTGGTTTTGTCTTGTAATTCATTTTTGGCGACTGATAAATCAAAACACCATCTGCAATAATCTGTATCCATGTATTTTCGCTATCATCAATTCCTTCAGAACGAATAATCTCTCCAGACAACCTAGTGTATTTCCCGTCTAAAGAATATTCAATGTATCTATCTCCTTTCTCTCGTGCAGCAACCCTAATAGGATTCGTAACCGAATTTCCCCAACGGTCTTCCATTGCTCCCTCATAGTTTTCTGCGCTCTCACTATCAAACGGCTTCACACTCCACAGATCCTTCCAGAGTTCCACATACTGGTAAGCCAAATAAGTGTTTCCCACACCGTCTTTAACACAGACAGTATAATATCCCGGTGTTGTCACCTGAAATGACTTCTGATTGTTTTGCATTGCCGTATAATCGGCTTTTTTCTTTGATTTCAGCCAGCCCTTCTGATAACCGATATAGGAAATTCCATTATTATCCCATGCAGACACAGAAACAGTGCCCACTTTGTTTGCAACCGAGTAGTCTGTTTTTACCGATGGTGCCGTTTTGTCAATGCACTGAACCTGAATATTGCGGACAGTATACTTTCCGGCTTTGTTTTTCAACCGAACCGAATACCAGCCATTGTACGGTGCACTAAAAGTTTTCTTTTTCGTGATTGATTTTGCACGCTTCCAATATTTGTTTGCTTTCTTTGTAACTTTTCCGGCACGATAGCGAATTTCTTTTATCTTCGCTTTCTTTTTTACCGCGACAGAAACCTTTACACTTTTTCGTGTAACGGCTGTTGTTGACGGTGTCAAAGAAAATTTCGTTGCCTTCTTTGCTGCTTTCGCAGGTGTTGCCAGTGTTGCCACTCCAAGCACGAGTAATGCTGTTGATAAAACTAATTTTTTCATAACAATCCCCTCCAATTTTTGTTAATTCATGCCTACATCATAGCACATATTGTTCTATGATTCAATAGTCCATTTTGTTCTAGCATTATCATATACACTACGTTCAATTTATAATATTATAGAATTTTGCTCGGATTTCATCCGTTTAAAATCACCCTTAATCCTAGGAGGTTTTTTACATGAAAATGCAGCGTATTCGTGATCTGCGAGAAGACCACGATTTAAAACAAACAGACATTGCAGACTACTTACACATTAGCCAGCGTACGTACTCACATTATGAGACAGACAGCCGGAGCATGCCGATTGAAGTACTAAAGCGACTTGCTGTCTATTACAATACAAGCATGGATTACCTGGCGGAACTTACCGATGAGAAAAAGCCCTACATAAGAAGCAAAGAAACACTTCCAAAATAAAAACACATCGCTTCCCTTTGCAATGTGTTTTTATTTTATATGACCTGCATAATTTTTTCACAGCGAACTCACATCCACCAAATACGCCCTCTTTTTATTTGTTATCAAAATTTTCTTCTGCGTTTTCACCAGATGAATTTCCATATCATTTCTTAATTTCCTCGGAATATTCATCTTCTTCCACGTATGATTTGTGAGTTGAATGAGATAAACCGCCTGTTTTTTCTCCTCCAGATTTCCAAATAATACATAATCACCACTTACATCAATTACATCGCCACTATCCTTAACATCCGGAATGGTAAATGACTGATTTCCGGTAATTTCATAAAATTCCAGTGATTTCTTTTTGTGGTGGTAACGGTAAGACCATTTCATATTAACAAGGCCGACACCTGAATATTTCTTCTCAATTCTCATGGTCTGTAAATTTACTACGCATGTAGAATCCTCTTCTGTACTGTTTTTAAAAATTGACTCACCGTAGGTTAAAATTCGGTTTTCATCCAAAAACTCAATTTCTGTTGTTCTGGCATATCCATTCACGAGTTTCTGACTTATTTTTTTCTCCGTCTGCGAAGCAATATCAAAGACTGACCAGTAGCCGTCTCCCCTGTGATTGCACAAAATTTTACTACCTTCCGGTGACATAACAAAATTGCATATCATGTTACCGCCGGATATTTTTTTCACCGTTTTCTCTGCCAGATTGATTTCCACCAAATAACCTTTTGTCGCATTTTTTTCTTCTCTTACACCGTAAATTATGCCGTTTTTATAATAAGAGAAAATCTCGGTAATTCCTCCCGTGTAATTAAAGGCATAAATTTCGTTGCCGCTTGCCACATATTGAAAACCGCATTTTTCCCCGTCAAGTACACTTTCAAAAGCAACCGGTGTCATTTTCTTTAATCCATTGGAAACTACTGTGTACACATGGTCTACTTTTTCCTCATCTCCCTCAAAATGATATTCACTGATAAAACTTTCTTTCTCTCCGACCACCATCATGTTTTCCTGTAATTGTATCGTGCCATCTTTTTCCGCCTTAACGTCTGCCACCTGTTTCGTTGGTTCTGGATTTAACTCCACCTCGGTGACATTTTCCTTGCCAAACATATTTTCCAAAAGCAATTGAAACACATTGGATTTCGTTGCCGCCACAGTTACAAAAGTTCCGCACAAAAGGAAAATCACTACCGCCGCAGCCGCTGTCCGAAGTTTTTTCATTGAATTTCTCCTATGGGAAATACCCTGTATCTTTTCCGGATTCAGTGCCTCTTCCACCCAGTCTTCCGGGGCTTTAATCTTATCTATTTTTTTAATATCCATCATTATGCCTCCTGTTTAATCCCTGTTAATTTTTCATGATAGCAGCGAGTTTTTCTCTGCCTCTGCGAAGTCTTGATTTCACCGTATTCACACTTGTATGCAGCATTTTTGCAATTTCACCCGTGCCATATTCTTCATAATAATAAAGCACAATTACTTCACGGTATCGAAAAGGTAATTTTCGCAGAGCCACAACAAGCTGCTCTGTTTCTTCATCTTCTATTTGCAAAGAGCCAGCCTTTTGGTTCTCCTGTGGCACATATCCAATATCCACTTTTCGATTCCAGAACTGCCTGTGGTAATCTCTGCATTCATTTCGCGCAACTGTATATAGCCACGCTTTTATATGTTCTTCCTCTCGAAAGGTTTGTTCGGTCTGGTAGAGTTTCAGAAACGTATTTTGAAAGCAGTCCTTTGCCGCTTCCTCATTCTGCGTCCAGACAACACATAGTCTGGTTATGTCATCTGCATACTGCCGCACGACGTCCTCATACTCTATCCCGGCATATTTATTTATCATTGCCTGATACTCCTTTACTACAATTTCTTTTGCATGCATGGTAGAAAATAATTACTTTCTATATAATACACGATTTGGAAGGGAAAATGGGTGCAGGATTTTTAATTTTTGTCGTTTAGGATTTTGAGACCCCCATATATCGGACAGACGACACTTATTTTTTGTATTTTATTTTGATATACTTGCTTCATATCGTAAGAATCAAAGTGTTTTATTGCACCTTACGAAATGTTCTTATAAGGAGGAAATGCCTATGGCAAAAACAAATATCCTGACCATCTTTCTTCTCTAATTTCATCCATCATTGGACAAGAGGTTACGGTACTCCATTCGTTAAGTGGCGAAACAACAGCAAATAGTATCTACAGTAAACGAGGCATTTTAGATTTAGTCGTCCGGTTTAAAAATCAAAGTTTCGGACATGTTGAAATTCAACGAAAAGGGTTATTTATGCCACCGGAACGCTCTGTATTTTATTCTGCTGACCTTATTAAACGTCAATATTCTATCCCAGAAAACGAATTGAAAAGTAACTATGATTATACATCCATTATGCCTGTATACTCTATTATTTTTATGGAAGAAAGTCAGCCGGCGAACTGGAACGTTGGCTCACCTTCTTTAGCATCCGCACCCCCTCTGAAATGACACAGTTCCTTCTGGAAAATCCCGCTTTACAACCTGTGTATGAAAGTGCTATAATGATGATGTCGGAACGAAAGGAGCTGATGTATATGTTCATTGAAGAATTAGCAAACGAAGACGTAGCTGCTGTCATTAACGATACCAACCGCGGTCGAATCCGTAAATTAGAAGCAAGAATAGAAGACCTTGAAGCACTGCTGGCGGAAAAGGATGAAACGATAGTTGAAAACAAGGAACAATTAATTCAAAAAGACAAAGAACTTGCCCAGAAAACTAAGCAAATCAAAGAACTTGAACTTAACTTAGAAAGAGAAAACCTCACCCCATAATATCAAACAAAAATGAAGTTCATTCGTGAGAGACTATAATGCGAAGCATTATCTTGTCTCGATACGAATGAACTTCATTTTTTTATTCCCACACTATTCTTCTCACTCTTGCATGCCGGCATGGGTCATGCAGAGGGTCATTTTCCGAATATCCGCATCTTCCCTCAAAACATTCCAGACTTCTGGCATGATATACGAAAATATCATTTCCATCCTTATCTTTTGTAAATGAATTGTGCCCGGGTCCAAATTCCTCATGTAAATCTTCGGATGTAAGCACCGGTGTGTTCTGCTTAGTCCATGAATCCCGCTTTAGCAAATCACTTCCCTCTTTGGCAGAAATTACTCCTACACAATACTCCGGACCAGTACCGGACGCTGAAAAGAAAACCATTATTCTGCCATCATGTTTGGCAACCGCAGGTCCTTCATTTACGGCATAGCGGACTTTTTCCCAATCATACTCCGGCTCCGTTAAAAGCATCGGCAGTGAAATTAGTTTCCATGGCTCCTCGCGATTAACCTCACCCAAATACAGGCAGGAAATTTTCTCCGGACTATGCTGCGCCCAAATCACATAAGAGCGTTCACCATTTTCAAAATATGTCATATCCAAGGAAAAGCCGGTGAAAGAAAAATCATCCTCTTCCCGCTTTTGGAATTTTCCCTTTTCACTCCAAGTTCCGGTATATGGATCATTGCTGTCGCAGACAAGAACGTGGCAGTCAAATGCCCAGTTATTTTCCTTGTCCTCACTTCCGGCATAAAATACATACCAGCGTCCTGCGATATAATGCAGTTCCGGCGCCCAGATAAAACGATGTGTTAATGTTGTATCTGCCACTTTCCAAATAGTAATTTCTTCTGCCGATGCAAGTTCTGAAATATCTTTTGCCCGCCGCAAAATCACACGGTCATATCCATCCTTGTCGTCTGCACTTTTCATTGGATAAGAAGCGGTGAAATAATAAAATCCATCCGGTCCCAATGTAATGTATGGATCGGCACGCTCCTCAATAAACGGATTTTGATAACACTCTTTAAACTGCATTTCTCGGTCCCCCTTATTTACTTCCTGATTTAATAAGTGTACAACAATACCCCCGTTATCGCCATGTCATTTTGTGACCTTGTTTTGGAAAAATGTTACCAATTTTCTTTGACACAAGAAGGAGTAACATGGTAAAATCAAGCAAAAGGGGGACTATTCATGGCTGCAAAGACATTTGACGAAGTATATCTGGTAAATTATTCATCCTACGATGATGTCAATCTGTATGAGGTCGGATGTCAAAAATGTGACCCATCTTACGGATATGGTCCAATTATCCGCAAATTATATATTCTGCATTATGTCGTAAGCGGTGAAGGAATTTTGCGCATTAACAATCACGAATTTGCAATTAAAGAACACGATATCTTCGTTATACCGGCTCATACTGCATCTTACTATGAAGCAGACGAAAACCATCCATGGAACTACATCTGGATTCAATTTGACGGATTTAAAATCAAAGAAATGCTGAATAATTGTGGATTATCGGACAAATCTCCCATTCTCTCTCTGCATCAGGAAGCCAAAAAAGCGGAAGACTGTATAAGACACATCTTAACAAATTACGGAGATGAGTACGCTTGCATCGGAAAAGTATACGAATTATTTCAGCACATGATTCATGCAGCGAACCTCAAAAATAAGCCACAAAAAAAGCGAACTGACTCTTTAACTTACATTCAAACAACCATTCAATTTATCCGGCAAAAGTATTCTGACCCGATTCGTATTCAGGATATCGCCGATTACTGTGGACTAAACCGTTCGTATCTTACGCGGTTATTTAAGCATGCCACCGGTTATACCCCGCAGGAATATTTAGCGCAGTATCGCATAAATCAGGCCAAACAGTTGTTAGAAGAAAATGAACTTTCCATTCAACACATCGCTTACTGCGTTGGCTACAATGACTCATTTACTTTTTCCAAATTATTCAAACGACAAACCGGATTTTCTCCTTCAGATTACCGGTCTTTTACCAATAAAAAAACTCCGATTACGGAACACACACTGCATACCGTAATCGGAGACAAAATCGAGTAATTCTTATCGACGGAACAATCCTTTTTTCTCATAAGGCTCACTTGTATGGGAAACTAATTCATAACCAATTTCTTTAATTTCCTTTTCCAGCATAGGAATATCTAACGCTTCCTCGCTGATTACAACAGTTTCTCCTTTTTTTGCAGAGGAAGAAACTTTCTTCACCTTACAATGCTTGCGAATCAAATCATTCATGTGAGATTCGCACATGCCACACATCATACCGTCAATCTTTAATACCGTCTTTAACATCCGGAATCATCTCCTTTATCACATTTTCATGTCCATTATAGCAAGAGATTCTTCCTTTGTAAAAGGATTATTTGTTTGTTGATAAAAATGGTTGCAGAACACCTGCCATCTGGTTAATCGGCATCGACTGCAGATAAATCTTACCGGGACCGGTCACTACGGTGTTAAAGAATCCTTCTCCACCAAGCACTTTATTTTTCAGTCCCTTAACGGTTGTAATATCCATCGTACAGGTTGCATCCATCGCAGCTAAGTAGCCGGTATCAATAATCATCTGCTGCCCTGCTGCCAGCTCATATTCCTTTACATAACCATCAATTTCTACAAAAGCCGTACCATTGCCGGAAAGTCTCTGCATAATAAAACCTTCGCCACCAAACAGACCGCCACCTAATTTTTTCTGGAATGCAACCGATAATGTCACTCCATCCGTAGAAGCAAGAAATGCGCTCTTCTGTGCAATTATCTCATTTCCATTTCCAATTTCAAATGCCAAAATCGAACCCGGAAAACTGGAAGCATAAGCAATCTGTCCGGCTCCGCCTTCTGCTGTATAACGGTTCTGGAACATATTTTCCCCGCTGAACATACGACCAATCATTTTTCCCATTCCGCCGCCGGATGTCTCCATCTTCATGTTTGGCGTCATCCAAGACATAGCTCCTTTTTCCGTAATCATGGACTCGCCTGCCTCCAAATCACAAATAACTACCGGCAACGGTGCTCCTTCAATTGAATATTTCATATGTATAAATCTCCTTTCGCAATTTCATAAATTGGATTTATTCTATCATATTCAAACTGCACTTTCCATAATCACTGTCAAAGCGGTTATAAAACTGTCGTAATTGCTATTATTTTGTCGCAGCCTCTAAGAAAGAATAAAAAGCTGGTTTTGGATCTTCTAAACTTTCTCCAAATAACAGACATGAAGTAGGTTTTCTCCATGAAATCGCATCATAGAGTCCCCATACCGTAACACCTGTGATTCCGCGGGCATTTACGGATTTATCACGATTTTCCTGTTTGGAAATAAGCAGTTTCATAATATCGGAATAATGATTTGCCAGATCCTCTTCTGTCTGTCCATCTTCGATTCCGATATCCAATTCTGTAACCTGAACCTGAAGTCCGGTTGCCAAAAACTTATCCACTGCTGTTCCATATTTTTCAAGAGACGGATAATTCACAGTAATATGGCTCTGCATACCGATTCCACCGCAAATTTTTGCTTCTTCTCCTTCATTAATGTAATTGATGAGTTCTACAATTTCATCCGCAACATCATATTCATTGTAATCATTATAGAACAACGTAATATCTTTCTGCAGACCGTACTGTTTCAACTCATCATAAGCTACTTCGTAAGCCTTTTTCACATAGGTTGGTTTCAAGCCCATGTCACCATAAACATCCATCCAGGAAGTAGCTGCCGGATCATTTGTGCGGTGCGTATACTCATTCGTAATGTCCCAGCAATAAACAAGGGAGCCTGCCTTACCGGTCAAACTCTTTTCCTTATCCATGACATGTTTCATTACAGAACGGATATAAAATTCAAGTCGTTTGTCCATCACTTCTTTCGAGACATTAGCGCCACTGCTGCTATATCCTTCCTTGAAGAAACGCGTTGATGTCTGCTGATGCCACTGCATCACATGTCCACGCATCTGAAGTCCATACTGATTGGCAATCTCAAGAATTTTGTCCACACTGTCAAAATTCAACTTGCCAACCGTCGATTCGGTGTAACCATCCGGAATCACATAACCAAGTTTTTTCGCTTCGCTCACAGAAATCGTACCACTCCAGTCAGACAAAATCTGTGCAGGCTTTAACTCATTTTCCAATGTGTAACTGTTAAAATGATGTTTCACAAACTTCATCGTATCATCACTCTGCATCTGATAACCATTATTCCATGAAGTATTGTAACTTACTACATTACCCATGCGTTCAAAAATTCCACTGTAAGTATCCTTGATACTCGTAAGTCCTTCCGGATTAAATGGTTCTTTTCCCGCTGTTGTCTGTGTAATGGTAAGATCATCCACAAGAAAATCAAAATTACCGGATGGTCCCTCGACATAAAATGTTAATTTAGAAAATGACTCCGGAACCTCATAAGTACCCTCAATTTTAGTCCAAACACCGGATTTCAATGTTGTTTCTTCCTTGATTGCCGGATAACTATCCTGACCGGAAACCGTAAGGTTCGCTGATAACTTAATAGTTTGATCTGAACTGGTTGTCTGTTTAACCCATACCGAAATCGAATACGTTGCACCCTTCACAATCGAATCCGTTACATTCAATTCAGCTCCGTTCCATGTGCTCGTACGTCCGGTTACAGAAAGACAATTTCCACTTCTTCCGCCGGAAGCCACTGCTACTTTTGCTGCTCCACGTCCGGTAAATCCATCCGTTCCGTCTTCAAAACCGGTAGACAAATACGTTTTTTCTGCAAATTCACCTGCCGGTGTTGCTGTTGGTGTTGCTGTTGGCTTTGCCGTTGGTGTTGCTGTTGGCTTTGCCGTCGGTGTTACCGTTGGTGTTGCTGTCGGGGTCGCCGTTGGCTTTGCCGTTGGTGTTGCTGTCGGGGTCGCCGTCGGTGTTTTTTCTGGCTCCTGCGGTTTATCCTGTCCATCCGTCGGAGTTTGTGTAGGAACAGAAGGCATCGTAACTACCGCAGTAGAACTCGGTTTTTCCGTTGTTTTTACGACATCATTTGTTGCCACCGGCGTACGGACAAGTGTAGCCTTTTTGACTTTAACTTTACACCTGTAACTCTTCCACTTGCCATTTTTCACCTTGCAGGTAAGGGTCGTTGTTCCCTTTTTCTTTGCGGTCAGTTTTACAGCATACTTACCGCTCTTTTTGTAACTTGCAATGCTTTTTTTCTTAATGCTCCATTTGATACGCTTTCCTTTTGCGTTTTTGATACGAATTGTCTTCTTCTGTCCCACTGTCATCGTAACATTCTTTTTGGACAGTGCAATTTTTCTTCTTGCTGCTTGACCGGAAACACCTTGCAACGGTGTCATAAGGGAAACAGCTAAGGACATACTTAACAATCCTGCAAAAACTTTTGCCTGCTTCTTCTGCATATAAATCCTCCTTGATAGCATATAAATTTTCCTTATAAGGAAAACGCTATATTTTACACTCAAATTATACGACGTTTACTACCAAGTGTAAAGGAAACTTTATCTAAAAATGTACTAAAAAATCTGAAATACCACAAATGATGCAAGCCATGCCATAACCAGCTGAAATCCAGCTGCTAAAAACATAAATTTAATGCTTCCGCTTTCCTTACGAATCGTTGCCAGCGTAGCAAAACAAGGGATATACAGCAGGCAAAAAATCATAAGACAATAGGCATTTACCATACCAAATCCGGCTGCACCAAGTGCCTGATGCAGCGCTCCCATACCGGCTGCCGAATTTACATTTGCTATTCCAAACAAAACAGCACAACTTGATACAACAACTTCCTTTGCCGATATTCCGGCAATCAAGGCCACGGCTATCTGCCAGTAACCAAGACCAATCGGTTTTAACACAGGCACGATAAAATGTCCGATTGCTGCTCCAAAACTTTCCGACATCTCATTTGTGTAACCATGTATTCCAAAATTTAAAAGAAGCCACATAGCAATAGAAGCAAGGAAAATTACGGTTCCGGCCTTCGTCAAATAATCTTTTACTTTCTCCCAAACATAAATCCAAATCGTACGGGCACTTGGTGCTTTATACTCCGGCAATTCAATAATAAGCATTCCATTTGCTTCTTTTTTATCTACAATATGAAGAATAAAAGCAACAAAAACAGCAACAACTAACCCAATGACATACATTGAGTAAGCTGCTATCATTGCATTTTCCCCAAAAAACATCTGCGAAAACAAAATGTAAATTGGAAGCCTTGCGCTGCATGACATAAAAGGCGTGACTAACATTGTTTTCATACGATCCTTGTTATCTTCTAATGCCCTTGACGCCATGACTGCCGGCACCGAACACCCAAATCCGAGAATCATCGGAATAAAGGCACGGCCGGATAACCCAATCCGCCCCATAATGCCGTCCATAACATAAGCCACTCTTGCCATGTATCCGCTATCTTCCAAAAAAGCAAGTGCCAAAAACAAAATAAAAATATTAGGCAAAAATGTCAATATACCGCCTACACCAGCTATAATTCCATCTACCAAAAGCGATGTAACCGCCGGATTAACCTGCCATGCTGCCAATGCATTTGAAATAAATCCACTTAACCATTCTACTGCCAATTCAAAGTACCCGGATATAAAATCTCCCACCGTAAAGGTCAGCAGAAATACAAGTGCCATAATCCCTAAAAAAATCGGAATTCCGAAAATCGGATGAGTCAAAATACGGTCCGCTTTATCCGTTGACTGCGCCTTCTCCTCTTTGTTTACCAACACTTCCTGAACAATTTCTTCAATGAATTCATATTTTTGGTTAATAATCTCTGATTCATAACTGCGGTCAAGCACTTGTGGCAAGTCAACCGGGTATTTTTCAGAAATTTCTTTATCTCCTTCTAAGAGCTTAATTGCACACCATCGTACATGAAGCATTTCGGGGTACCGTTTCTGCAAAGCATCCGAAATACTATCAATCTTATCTTCAATTTCATCACTATATACCATGGCATGATCGACATGATGGTCATGTTTGTGATGTGATGGCATTGTATGATGATGAACGAGTTTATCCGGCATAACCGCATCCTTGTGATGCGACACAGCATGCATCAGAATTTCAAGCCCGGTACGTTTTCTGGCAGACACAGGAATAACCGGAATTCCAAGCATCTCCGGCAGACGATGCAAATCAATTTCCATTCCACGTTTTTCCACAATATCCATCATATTTAACGCTAACACAACCGGCTTCCCAAGTTCTAAAAGCTGCAGCGTCAAATACAAATTTCGTTCCAGCGAAGATGCATCTGCCACATCCACAATAACGTCAACCTCATCACTTAGAATATACTGTCTGCTCACTTGTTCCTCCATCGTATAAGAAGTAAGACTGTATGTTCCCGGTAAATCTACAAGCCGATATGTATTATTATGGTATTTTAGCGCACCCTCTACTTTCTCAACTGTTACACCAGGCCAGTTTGCCACCTTTAAATTGGCACCGGTAAAAGCGTTAAACAACGTTGTTTTTCCACAATTTGGATTGCCAATAAAACCAACCACCAAATTTTCACTCATTGTTTTTTATCCTCCGCGACTTCAATTTTCCCGGTTATCCCCCTGCCTAATGCAAAACGCGTTCCCCGCACACGCACAATCATCGTTCCACTTCTCTTCCGGTTTAAAACTTCCACCGGTGTTCCCTTCGTCATGCCAAGTGCTTCCAATCTTTTCTCCGTTTGAAGCGGAAGGAAAAGTCCCTCAATAATGTAGCTTTTTTTCTTTTTTCCTTCTTGTAATATCATAGAACTTATTCTCCTCTGCCCGTAATTATCCAAGGAGCCGGCTGCTGTTTAAAGGAATGATTTGCAGACAATCTGGAAACCGCAATCTGAATTGTCTCCACATCCTGAATTCCCAATTTTGAAAGCATCTCACCAGCTCCTGCTGCCACCTGAAAATCCAACGTATAAATGACAACATGAACATTTGGATTCTTCTTAACAAAATACTCAAGTTCCTGATTCATACTTGCGCTGGCTACCATAAATACCGTCGAAGGAACCGGACAGTCACGCATTGTTTCTTCATCCACGTGGTCGATAATTTTTACGTTCTGCAACCCAAAATGGTCTACATTTTCCTCCATTGTATCACGGTCTGTAGCACTATACTCAACAGCAATAACCGTTCCTTCCGGTGCCAAAAGAGCGGTCTCAATGGCAATACTCTCTCCTCCGATAACACAGACATCGTCCTGCGTATCCACCATCATTTTATTTAAAATAACAGCACGAATCTCACTTCCCACATACTGAATAGAGCCCTTTTTGAAAAATTCATTGCCAATGCCGATTTTTGCCGTGTTTCTCGCATTTGGATTGACAATCAGCATTCCAGCAGAAGCATTGATTCCACGGTTAATCATATCCTTTACCTGACTGTTCAAAATCGGTCCGTCCGGTTCTGAACCGTCATTGTACCAAACCTCACACTCACCAAGCCCGGCATTCCACAAGCGGTAAAAAATATCGTCAATTCCTGCATTGGTAAATACCATTGTCGTTTTGTGGGATTCAACTGTAGGAATTACATTCTTGTTTTTCTTTGTAATATCAATAATTTTCACATGTTCCAAATCAATTGTTGTATTCTTTGCATAATATTGAAGCCAAGATAAAATAACCTCGTTTGTAAATATCTGTTTTTCCATTATAAAAGCCCCCTTTTGATATTTTTTATCAATTATTTTTATAAGCAGATTATACCACTAAAACAGGGGGCTAAGCAAGATGAAAGGGAGTTAATTTTGTACCCCTATAAAGTTTTGAAGGCTTTCGCTCAACAAAGGCTCCGGTGTCAGCATTTGTAATAAGGAGCCAAACATATCAGATGAATTCTTATCCTGTTTTTTCTTACCATGTGCTTTTTTATCTTTTTTCTGGTCGTTGGTTTCCGGCAGTCTGGCGTACCGGAAGCTTTTCTTGAATTCTTCTGCGACTTTCCGCAATCCCGCTGTCAGATATGTTTTGTCAGGGTCTTTGTCACTGATTCTGGAAATTGCCCGGACAATGAGAGTATTTGCTTCCTGCTTCGATTTACAGTGTCTTAACTGCTCTTTCAGTTGTTGTTTTGCTGTTTTTACACGCATTGCACTTCGATATAATTCGGGATTGTGAATTCTCAGATAATTTAACTCCTCTACAGATAAGTTCGCACCTCGTTGCAATTTTGCCCGAATCTTTTTCTCATAGTCTTGTTTTTCTTCCTCTGACATACCAGAAGTTATGTCCGTCAATTGTTCGCACACTTTTTTCCATATATCCTGTTCTCTCTCCTGTACGCCCTGTACGCTCCCGCTCGTCATTGGGAAACTTTCCCCAGTTGTTTTCATGTAAATTCCTCACTTTGTCATCGATAAATCCTTTTATCTCATATTATCATCCATGACTCTGTTTTATATATCGGAATTTTACTTGATTCCATAACGGGTCAAATCTACTTTTCCATCTGCCACTTCAACACCGTCTGCCATCAGCCGTTCTGCCTGCACATTGGCACCGCCAAAAGCAAAAGCCCCTGAAAGTTCTCCCTTACTGTTCACCACACGGAAACAAGGGATATTATCCGGGTCCGGATTTTTATGAAGCGCATTTCCAACCGCACGCGCCATTTTTTCATTTCCTGCCATGGCAGCAACCTGTCCGTAAGTTGCCACATGCCCTTTCGGAATTTTCTTTACCGCCTCATAAATCCGTTTTGTCGGATTATCCGTGACAAGTTCATAACTCTCATAAATCATTTTTCGAACATCCGCATCCGGGATAGTTCCATCCAAAACAATCGTATTCCAGTGTTCCTTGTTCTGATGCCATCCCGGTACTACGGAATCATAAATACCACGCCAGAAATCTCTGCTCTCCGGCGTTACCTTTACATTCAGACAGAGAAGTCCTTCCCTTTCATAAGTCCACAAAAAAACTTTTTTACTTTTTTTCACTCTTACAAGCTGCCAATTGGCATCTCGAAATGGTGCGTCCTGATATGTGTCCGGGAAGGATAACCCATAGGTTAGTGCTTCTTCTCTTGTCTTCATAATATATTAAATCTCCTCTGTTTCATTACCCTTTTGTTCTCACTTTTAAAGTCTTAGACCATTGTCCATACACACTTTTCTGTCCGGCATCCGTATCAACTACCGTATTCGAGCAATAGCGGATATAGTACGTTGTATTTCGTTTCAATTTCTTAATCGCACGTACCAGCCTCCCCTTGTTTGAGACCGTCTTCGCCTTTTTAAATGATTTCTTGGTTGAGTACTGGATTTTCATTACATAATCCGGGTACTGCTTTATTTTAATTTTTTTTGAAGAAATTTGCAAATGCTTTTTCTTTAATGCTCTCGGTTTTCCCGGCACATACACATCCAGCCAGATTTTTTGTGAAGTTCCATTTTCATAATTTGCCGCCAGTGCAATGTAAATGCAGGTACGTTTTTTCAAATAGGACTTTTTCACTGTTATCGTGTTCTTCTTATAATGATTATTTCTATAAAGAACATTTTTCTTTGAAGTCAGACTGCCAAAGGAATTTTTACAGTATATAATCTGATAATCCTTACAGCCGGACGGTTTATCCCACTTCAAAACGTACTGATTGTTTTTGATGGTTTTAATACGGAAATTCTTTGGCACATTTTTCGGCTTCTGAACTACCGGTTTTACCACTTTTTTCAAGTATTTTGCAGGCACATAAGCTTTCTGACTGTTAAAATAAATGGCTGCCCAGTTAGCGTTACTCTCTTTTTCATACACCTGAACCTGTGCCTCATTTTGCAGATATCCCAAAACTTCACTGGATGAATTAGCTGCTGCCTGCACATTAATATCCCTTTTCTGATTCGCATTAGTAACCGGATAATTCACTTGATAGTCCACCAGATTACTCGGCGTTTTCATGTCTGCCCGGTAAAGATTGATATACTTACTCTTTACATAGTAATATCCCGGACGATTTCTCGTCATATAATTTACGTCATTCTTTCCGTTAAAAGAAATTTTGTAATATGTATCCGTTGTGTCCGATGTGCGGGATGGAAGTTTCACCGTAGAAACAACATTTAACTCGGTATTTACCTTTACTTTGTAAACGTCACCGGAATCTGCTGTTCCCGGAATCGGACTGATTCCAATAAATGACGAAGTAACTCTTCCGGTTCCCTCTTTCTTAATCGTCTCCCCTGTCGGAACTACATTTTCTGTTCGTCCACAATCCAGCCATACCACACTCCTTGGCAGCCTGTAAAAGCCCGGCGGATGTGATGCCATAAGCAGATACTGTTTACACATAACCGGACTTTCCGTGAAACTGCGGTAGCCATTGCTCCAGTAAATAATGTAATTTTTATCATAGGCGACAACTTGAAGCTTGCTGCCTTCATTTTCCAGATATGCACCGGAAATCCACGTGAAATTCTGATACCCCTGAACGGATGAATACAACTGTTTCAGATTCTCAATATTATCCTGCGGAAAATATTGCGGGTCAATCGTCTTTCCCTGAATTTTCGTGTTTACAGGCACCTTATCGACGGCAATGGTTTTCCAGTAGTTTGCCACATTATCGTTTCCTACTAAATACGCATGGGCAACGACCTGAATGCCCGGACAGCAGTTTTGCAGATATGCGGTTCGATAACGCGTGACATCTCCGGCCGCTTTTGCCGAAGTACCAAATAAAAGCACGCCTGCGAAAACAAATACCACGCCAAACAGACTGTAAAAAATTTTTGCGATATATTTTCTGTTTTTCTCCATCGCACTCACTCCTTTCTCGCTCTCTATTTTATCATATAATTTTTCGCTATCCGGCGATTTGCGCGAATGGTAATTATACAGCGTGAATAGCAAATCGGGATTGCCATGTGAAAGTTAACGTCGTATAATAGGGGCAGATAATCGGCAGCGAAAGGAATACCACAGATGATTTTACAACTACTTACCGGCATACACAATTTAACAACACTGCTTTTCGGAATTTTCATTTCTGCGTTTTTTCTTGGTGTAAAGCCAATCATGAAAAATTTCGGAAAACTGCTTTTGTTTGCATTGGTGGATGTTTTTTTTTACTGGGGCATCAACCTCTTTACAGGCACGGCGTTTGCCAATCAGCTTTACCCTGTTTTGGTACACCTTCCACTCATTTTATTTTTGTTTTTGTGTTACCGTTATTCACTTTTATCCTGTTGTATTTCCGTTTTTTCTGCCTATCTGTGCTGTCAGTTCAGCAACTGGATCGGACTTTCTGCACTTACGCTTACTAAGAATCCGGTCTGGTACTATAGCACACGAATTGCTATGACATTTATCACATTCTTTTTCCTGTTCAAATTTGTCCGCCGGACAACACAAACTATTTTTTCAAAGGAAAATAAGGAGCTTGTTATCATCGGCTTTCTTCCTTTTATTTATTATATTTTTGATTATGCCTCAACGAAATTTTCCAATCTTTTGTACTCCGGAAATAAAGTCGTTGTTGAATTTATGGGATTTGCTTTTAGTATCGGCTATCTCATTTTTCTGCTTGTATACTTTAAGGAATCCGAGAAGAAATCGGAAATCCGCCAGTACAGCGACCGAATGGAAATGCAGCTAACATCGCTGCAAAAAGAAATTGAGCAGGTCCGTAACAGCGAACAGACGCTTGCCATTTTGCGGCACGATATGCGCCACCACCTAAATCTTATTCTCTCCATGCTAAACCAGAATCATCCGGAAAAAGCCATTTCCTACATTCAGGAGATTGGCACCGCTTATGATGACACAATTGTCACAAGATACTGCAAAAATGAGACTTTAAATTCGGTAATTTCCATTTATAAAACACGCTTTTTAGAACGAAGCATCGACTTTCTGCCAGAAGTTTGCGCAAGAAAAGATTTACCATGTCCTGACCTTTCTCTGTGCACGATTCTATCTAATGCACTGGAAAATGCACTGCATGCACTAGAACATACATCAGGCGAAAAATGGGTCTCCTTACAGATTATGCAAAAGGAAAATCTTTTGCTGTTGGAAATAAAAAATCCTATTGAAACAATGCCAAAATTTATTGACGGGATTCCCATTTCGGATAAAAAAGGTCATGGTATTGGAACCAAAAGTATTGTATACTATGTACAACAGTTAAATGGACAATGTCATTTTTCTGTTGAGGAACATTGTTTTGTATTAAAAATCATTCTATCGAGGTGCATATGAAAATAGCAATTTGTGATGATGAGGTGGCAGTAAGCGAAGTAACAAAATCTCTTTTACAGCAATGGGCAATTCACCAGTCGATTTCACTTTCTGTCCACTGCTATGAAAATGGAGATGCTTTGATTCTTGCGCAAAAAAGTGAATGCTTTGACCTGATTTTTCTTGACGTCCTTATGCCGCTTCTAAACGGTATTGATACGGCAAAAGAATTACGCAGGCAGAATCAAAACGTTCCTATTATTTTTCTGACCTCATCCAAAGAATTTGCGTTTGACTCTTATGAGGTCAAGGCACTTCAATATCTGCTAAAGCCGGTTTCTCCCAATCAGCTTTGGTCTATTATGGATGATTTTATAGCGCTGATAAAGAATCAGAAAGAAATCTTTGTTGCCCGCACTTCGGACGGATTTTGTAAAATCGCGCTGGAAGATACAAACTATTTAGAAGCTCAAAACAAATCCGTTCTCGTTTTTCCTCATAATGGTACAAGTATCGAAATCCGCGAACTATTTTCCCGGTGCGAAGAAGTTTTTACTTTGGAACAGGGATTTTTCCGCTGCCACCGCAGTTACATTATTAACTTAAATTTCGTAAATCAGTTTACTAAAAACAGTGTGACTATGACAGATGGTGTTACACTGCCGATTTCACGCAACCGCTCCCTCGCATTTAAGGAAGCTTATTTTACCTACATGTTTGAGTAAAAGGGCTTCGCCTGTAAATTAAGAAAATCGCTGTAAGCGATGCAATCGTCTCCGCAATCCAAAAGCAGTGCCAGACTACTGCACCGCCAAATAGTTTTCCAAGCACAAATGCCGCCGGTATAATTACGACAACATAACGAAGCAGCGAAAGAATCAAAGATTCCACACCTCTCCCCAATGCCTCTAACATACCACTTATCGTAACCGAAACTGCCGATATCACAAAGCCCATACAGATAATGCGTACCGCCTGTGCGCCATCCAAAATCGTAAGCGAATTTTTTGTAAACAGTCCTATCAGATTTCCTGCAAATCCCAGACATATCAACATACCAACAAACATAATGGAAGCAATCATAATTAATGCAGTAATAAAAATTCTTTTGACACGCCCTCTCTCTCCCGCGCCATAATTATAACTGATAATTGGTCGGATTCCCTGCACAATACCATTTGCCGAGAGATAAATAAATGTCTGCAGTTTATAATAAATGCCAAGCACCAGCACATACGATGCGGAATACACAGCAAGAATTCCATTAAGTGCTGTAATCATAAAGGAAGGAAGGGCAAGGTTTAATGTCGCCGGAATTCCTACTCCATACATCTGCCCCACCAATCGTTTTTGAAAGGCTTTTTTATGCCAGTGAAAATGCAGTGCTACCGGATGCTTGATAAAAATAAACAAGTACACAATAAGTGGTATTACTTGTCCAATACCGGTTGCAATCGCTGCCCCTTCAATCCCCATTTTCGGAAATATTCCGATACCAAAAATCAACAGCGGGTCAAGTATGATATTGGCAACACACCCACACAGCATACTAAACATCGAAACTTTCATCCGTCCTTCCGCCTGAAAAATTTTCTCAAATGTTATTGCAATAACATTTGGAACTGCAAAAACAAATACAAGATTTGAATATTTCACACCATCCGCAAGAATCTTTTCATTTTCTGTAAACAGCGAAACAAATACCGGTGCAAAAAGAAGCGCCGCAGCCATCAAAATCACGCCATGCAAAAGGCTGAGGATAAGTCCTGATGTCACAATATCATCCGCCCTCTGTTGCTCCTTCGCCCCCAGATAATAAGCAGCAGCCGCATTCATTCCTATCCCGAAGCCAACCGCTATTGCCGTTTCCAGTAATTGAAGTGGATATACTAAAGATAATGCCGTCATCGCCTGCTCACTAATCTGTGCCACAAAATAACTGTCAACAATGTTGTATAAAGAATTTACAAGCATGGACAACATCATTGGCAGCGACATCGACAATACAAGCGGTAATATTTTCTTTTCTTTCATAAATGTTTGTTCCATGGGGAACTCCTTTCTTGGCAAGCGTACAATTGTGGTTGTGTCAAGTAATGGTTTTTAATATTTTTTATTTCCGTAATTTAGCCAATCCAATTTGCATTTCGTGAGCGCTCCCGCTTGACAAACTGCGTAGGGGTATGGATATGCAAAAAACGCATATCTCATACCCACGCGTTTGTACTCACTCAACGCAAATTGGATTGGCCAAATTACTGGAATCTTAAAAAGATTAAATATTTTTACTTGGCACACCCGGAATGTTTATCTCCATTCCTGCCTCTAGCGCAGCTTCAAACCATGCTCTCTTTGCATCTATGGCATTGGCAATTGCTTTTTCTTTTGTATCTCCACAAGTAAAACATCCCGGAAGTTCCGGAAACGAAACCACAAAGCCACCTTCCTCTGCATCCTCAACAATTTTCATTCGATAATTTATTTTCATATAATCGCTTAGCGTTTTCACTATTCCTCTCCTCCCATTCTACAATCTGTTACGCTAATTTAAACTTTCCGCGTATTTATCAAGGCGAGAGCCGTGCACGAGACACAAAATTTTCTCCTGAATTACGGAAACTAAAAAAATCAATCATATCTCGTTCCCAAATTATAATCCGTCTGAAATTTGGTCTGACAGAATTTATCTCTTGTTGTGTTGACTGCGACCGCTGTGACAAGTCCGTCTGGTTTATTATCATTGATTAGCACACGCTCTCCCTGCCCTGCGCCAAAAATAATATGGTCATAGCGCACATGATTTTCTTTTAAAAACCGTAAGGTATGCTCCTTTTCCCACTCACCCCTGGCAGTCAGAAATATAATCATATCATCTTCCGAAATTCCATCTAAAAATTCTTTTGCTCCCGGTAAAAACTTATCGTGTCCTAAGATATACGGCCCGTCATGGACAACGATTGTGCCGTCCAAATCCAAAATCCATGTCTTTGGCATGGGCGATAAATTAACTTCTTTTGGCTCTAACATAATATTCCTCTCTACTTTTTCCTAAATAACATATAGAATTATATGATTCGCAGCCTTACTTGTCAATCCTCTCCGGGTCCCACCCAAACGCTTTGTAATACTTAATATCTAGCTGATTCTGTTTTACATAAGTTCTCAATGTTTTAACTACTTCATCCGTAAGCGAATCTCCGAGAACATCTGAAACAGCCTTTCCATCACTTCCATATAATTTTACCAGATCCTTCTGTAATAAACCGCCATCTCTTGGACGCACGACCTTTTTCACCTGATATCCGTCACTGTCTTTTTTCAAAAACATGACTGCCACTCCACCACCGGACTGTGCCTCATATAAAGTTTTTCCGGACAAGCTGAATCCATACCAGTAGAATTGTCCAATTACTTTTATCGTATCATTTTGTCTATTTGTTCCTGTGATTTTGACAATTGGTATTACCACATCACAGTCCCCAAATTCTACTTTTTGATATTGCTGACTGCCCTGATAAACATATCCCTCATACAAAGATGAATTGTCATAAAAGGTTTCAACAATTGCCTTTTTTATCTCCGAACCGCCAAGTTCTTCATACCTTTTAAGAACTGTCGTCTTCTCTTTCTCCGCAGACGCCTGGATACGCAGTTTTTCTTTTTTTACTGTACCTTGTTTTCCTCTTTTCTGATACAAATACATCTGGTAATCATCCTTAGTCTTGTCTTTTTCAAGTGTTAACCAAACAGCAGATGAAATCGTATTACCTTCTTTTGAAATTAATGCTTTTTCGCTCAGAAGCCCCTCTTTATCTTTATACAAAGAGGTTCCCTCCGCATAAAAATTTAATGTATCGGCATACTTACCCTTATTCTGTTTCTGCCATTCTTTCTCTAAAAATGCATCGGCTTTTTGCGTAGTAACCGGCAAAAGAGACGACGTTTCTTTTTTACCATTCGTTGAAAGATTATAGTGATAACTCTTTCCAAATACTTTTTTATTTTGCAGATTATAAATCACCAGTTCGTCTCCCCGAATCAGAAACCTAGTCTGCAATGTATCGGCATTAAAATGATTGCTTTCGATTTTCTGCAAATCAATCGTGGCCGCCACACGCTCACTTTGCCGGTCATAAATAACAAGACCAAAACTTCCGGCAAAAATAAGTCTTTTCTCCGTACATTCAAGTATCTCTGGCGCATATACAGAATCCAGCCTCACATGATAATCGGTCATTTCTGTTACAATTTTCTGACTACTCTCGTCTGTCTGCCACAAACCAGAAATTGCCTCAACAAGTCCGCCATGACTTACCCCATTAATAGTTCCGAAAAGAACTCCCATTATAAGGAATGCAGCCGCCGTTTTTCCAAGCCGTCTGACCCAAACACGGTTTTTGTGTACCCTTTTTTCTACTGTAGTATTTGAAATTATACTTTCTAAATTTCCCCACACTTCCTGTTTCGTCTGCTCCGGCAATTCCATACCGTCAAACACATTTTTTTCTATCTGTTTATTCATTACCATACACCCTTTCTGTCTGCCAATCTTGTTTTTAATTTGTTTCTTCCTGCCGCCAGCCGGGACTGGATGGTACTCTCTTTCCTTTTGAGCATAATCCCGATTTCCTTTACTGAATATTCTTCATAATAATATAAATAAAGAACCTCCCGGTATTTTTGTGGCAGTTTCAAAATCTCATCTAACACCGGATACTCTTGTTCTCTCTCATCCGACATGATTTCCCGGTTAATATCCAGTGCCACTCGTTTTTTATGCCAGCTGCTTTTTAATACATCCAGACAATAATGCTTGGTCGTACTTACAAGCCATGCCTTTTCATGGGAAGCATTTTCAAAGACCGGTTGTTTTTCCCACATTTTCAGAAAAATATCTTGTAACCCGTCTCTGGCATCGCTTTCATTTTTCAAATAAAGCATACAGATTCGATATACCATATCACAATAGCACTCATATTTTTCATGAAAATAATCTTTTGTCCAATCCCTCACCATAAAACCTCCTTTCTCTTGGTCTTCACTATATAAACGAGTGAACTTGCAAAAATATCCTTTTTTCATAAATTTTTCTTGTTATTTTCTCCTATTTCTGCTATTATTTAATTAGAATTATTCGATAGGAGGTATCGTTATGGATATGGATTTAGGCATGGATATTGCCAGTTACTCCATGGCAAATGCTGCAAACAATCTCATGCAGTCAGTCGGTGTCTCGATGCTTTCAAAAACTTTAGACTCACAGGAAATGCAGGGAGACGCATTGGCGAAAATGATGGAAATGTCAGTGAACCCAAATGTTGGTGCAAACATTGACATACGCTTATAAAAAGTGGCTGTATCAAGCAGCCACTTTTTGTTATGATTCATACAATCTTAAATTCTTTTCCACTAATTTTTCTCCTTCATAAACAAGACGAAGACTAAAAAACCGCGGTTCATCTTCCAGAAACAATTTTAGGAAAATGGCATCCCCCTCCCAGGTTGGAAGTGAGGGTACTTTTTCTTTTTCAACCCAGAACAAATCCCCCTCATCACATTCTATTACTTCTCCCTCAAATTTGTCTGCACTAAAAAGGCACATCAGTTCCGGCTCACACTGGTCACTGACAAAAGTTACAATTCCGCGAAATCGGTAAGAAGTAAGTAAAAGACCTGTCTCCTCCTTTACCTCCCTTAACAGACATTCCTCCGGGCCTTCGCCTTCCTCGGCATGCCCTCCAACACCAATCCATTTGTCCTTATTAATATCTTTTTCCTTTTTTGTCCGATGAAGCATCAGATATTTCCCATCTTTTTCAATATAACAAAGTGTCGTCATTTTCATCGTTTGTCACCTCTTTTTAAATTCATCAATCTGCTGTTGAATCGTCGTGTAATCCCGCTCAAACAATTCATCACTAATTTGTTTATGCAGCAGATCTTCCGGTACTTTTTCCATGATTTTTTTGCGGACAAAATCTTTGCTTTTCTGCTTGTATGCCGGCAAATGATTCACTTCTTGAATATGTGCCAGTTCCGGACGCCACAACAATTTTATTTTATGAAGCATTTTCTGCTTGGGATTTTTTTCAGCTTTGCGGAGCACATAAAAATCGCATGCTCCATCTACTTCCTCCACGGTAATAATACCCCACCACTCTGGTACATGTTCCCCCACGTGATGAGCATGCTTCGAACCGGCAACGACATAATTCCGATCAAAAAAACGGTCATAATCCTTAACCTGGCGTGAAAGTCTTGCGTAGGTGTCTGCATCGCTTTTGATTTCAATTCCTACCAGTTCTTCTTCCAAAACCATCACAACATCCGCTCTGGATTTCCCCATCGCTTTTTCCTCTATAATCCGAACTTTCCCATACTGTTCTTCCAAAAAATCAAATAGCGGATCCCTGATATCTTTATCTTTTAACATCGTATTCCTCCGCCTCCAAAAGTTCAAATTCATTTTTATAGAAAGAAAGGATTCCTTCTTCCTGCATAAGTCCTAATTCCTTTGACAGTGCACTCCGGTCTAAATTCAGGTAATCCGCCATCTGCTGCCTGTTAAACGGAATCCTAAATTTCCGGCAGCCGCTTCTCACCCTCTGCATCGAAAGATAGGTGTACACACGATCCCTGATTTTTTTCGGAGTTGTACAGAAAATACGATTTGACAACACCAGATTTTTCTTGCTGAGCATACGGATTATGTTCGCCTGCATTTTCCCGTACCACAAATATCCGGCATTTTTTTCATGCATAAGCTGTTTCATAGGAAGAAACAGAATTACCGTCTCGCTCGTCGCTACCGCATCTACCGCCATTGCTTCGCCACAGAGCGCATACGTCTCCGCAAATACATCCCCGGCTTCTGCATTTCCTAGCAGACTTACATTACCGGAAACATCCACACTTTCTATATTTACGTTTCCTTTTATGACAATTCCCATCTCTTCTGTAATGTCACCCTGATGAAAAATAATCGTATTTTTTTTGAATTTTTTCTCTCGCAGACACAAAAGACGAACCATTTCATCCCATTCTGCGTCCGTTATTTCCATAAAAATCGGTATTTGTGGTTTTTGCATTTTCGCTCCTCAATTTCAAAAAAATAATTTTCGTTGTTATAACAACATAATTTTAACACAGCATTTTCTATAATACAACCAGAAACAACAATTACCCGAAAGGAAGGATAAACTATGATACGAAGAATTATTCAGATTGATGAAGATAAATGTAACGGATGTGGTGCCTGCGCCAATGCCTGCCACGAAGGTGCCATCGGTATGGTAAACGGAAAAGCAAAATTGCTGCGCGACGACTACTGCGACGGACTTGGCGACTGTCTGCCAACCTGCCCGACCGGTGCTATTACTTTTGTGGAACGGGAAGCTGCTGCTTACGACGAAGAAGCTGTGAAAGAAAATATGAAAAAGAAAGCAAAAGAGAAAAAATCTCCAGCATTCAGTGGATGTCCCGGACAGAGAATGCGCCAGTTTGACCGCCGCAATTCAGCACCTGCTGTATCCGCAGACAATTCTCTTACGTCCGAATTAAGACAATGGCCGGTTCAGATCAAACTCGTACCGACAAAGGCTCCTTACTTTGACGGTGCCAAACTTTTGATTGCTGCAGACTGCACCGCCTATGCGTATGCTAATTTCCATCATGATTTTATCAAAGGAAAAATCACCGTTGTGGGCTGTCCAAAACTGGATGACATCGATTACTCAGAAAAACTAACCGAAATCATCCGGAACAATGACATCCAGAGTGTAACCGTTGTCCGCATGGAAGTACCGTGCTGTGGCGGACTTGAGCATGCGGCAAAGACAGCACTGCAAAACAGTGGAAAATTTATCCCATGGCAGGTTGTCACAATTTCTACAGATGGACAGATTTTAGATTAATTACAACACACAATACATGATGTGTATGTCTTCATAATCCCCGCTGCGGTTTTCAAAGCCGCCGGGGATTATTTCTCCATTTTCTTCTGATATTCTTCGCCCCACGTCCACATAGCGTCTAAAATCGGTTTCAAACTGTATCCCACGTCCGTCAATGAATATTCAACTTTTGGCGGCACCTCGGCATACACTTTCCGATTTACAAGTCCACTCTGCTCCATCTGTCGAAGCTGCGCTGTCAACACCTTCTGCGAGACATGTCCGATTGATTTCCTTAACTCCCCAAACCGTTTTGTCCCCGGAAGTAAGTCTCTTAAAATTAACACTTTCCATTTATCACTAATTAAAGTAAGTGTCGTTTCCACCGGACAGGCAGGAAGTTTTTCTACTGTTGGTATATTTTCCATGGCAAAAGTCTCCTTTTTCCGCAATTGTTTCCTTTTGGTAACTATGGCACAAAATAGTGCTTACTTTACGAAAGGTCCCTATGGCGATATTATAATAGCATCAACAGGAAAACACAATATTTTTCCAAAAAAAATTCCAGGAGGTTTTATTATGAACAAAGTAATTGAATTTTTAAAAGAGAATCCGGTACAGTATCTCGCTACCGTAGGACGCGATGGAAAAGCAAAGTGCCGCCCATTTATGTTTGCCGGAGAAATGGACGGAAAACTGTGGTTCTGCACAAATAACACAAAAGATGTTTATCTGGATATGCAGAGCAATCCGGAAATTGAAATTTCTGTTTCCAGCCCATCTTATGCATGGATTCGCCTGCATGGAAAAGCCGTATTTGAAAACAACATGGCTGCAAAAGAAATGTGTATTGCCAATCCGATTGTCAAAGGACAGTATGAGACTGCGGACAATCCGATTTTTGAGGTATTTTACCTAGATGAGCCGCATGGTGTAATTGCTGATTTCTCCGGAAATCCACCGTATACATTTTAAGAAGTAACCCATTTTACCGCCAGAAAGGAGAACATATAATGACAATGACGAAAAAGCAGTATCTTAATTTGTTGGTAAACGAATTTCATTCCGCCACCATGGCAACGATTGGCGCAGACGGTCATCCGGTAACCCGCATCATTGATTTGATGCTTTGGGATGAATCCGGTGTTTATTTCTTGACGGCAAAAGGGAAATCCCTTTATACTCAGCTTATGGAGCAGAAATTTATCGCCCTGTCTGCAACCGCAGAGAAACGGGCGATTTCCCTTCGCGGTAAAATTAAAAATATTCACTCCGAAAAATTAGAAGAAATATTTGAAAGAAATCCTTATATGAAGGGAATTTATCCCGGCGATACCAAAATCGGTGCCTGCACTGCGGACAATGCAAAGAAATCTGCCCAAAACAAGCTATTAAAAAGAGGTATTAGCATGACAAAAAAAGAACGACTTATCTTTCTCATCCAGACATTACTAAAAGAAAGTCCGGAATACCACAATACGCCCATTCCGAAAGGTCTGGCGGAGCAGCGTATGCTTTTGCGTGCTCTGATGAATGTCCGGGCACCCAAGCCAATCGATGAGAATTTTATACAGGTGCAAAATGAATATCTACAAGAAGTAATTGAGGAAAAGGGAGTGACTGACCTTGACGATTTAACACCGGTCAAAGACAATTTATATGTGTGGCAGGGTGATATTACAACACTTCGTTGTGATGCAATTGTAAATGCCGCCAACTCCCAGATGACCGGATGCTATATTCCGGGTCACGCCTGCATTGATAACTGTATTCACACTTACGCCGGTGTGCAGCTGCGCTATGACTGCTTTCAAAAAATGCAAAAACAGGGTTTTGAAGAACCAACCGGTCAGGCAAAGATAACACCTGCTTATAACCTGCCCTGCCGCTATGTTCTCCACACTGTTGGTCCGATTGTAAGCGGACATCTGACAAAAAGGGACTGTGACCTATTAGCAGGCTGTTACACGTCATGCTTACAGCTCGCCGCAGATTACCATTTAGAAAGTGTTGCTTTCTGCTGCATTTCTACCGGTGTTTTTCATTTTCCAAATGAAAAAGCTGCCGAAATTGCCGTCACATCCACAACAGACTTTTTAAAGCAAAATGACACAACAATAAAGAAGGTGGTATTTAATGTTTTCAAAGATAATGACAAAGAAATCTACGAACGCCTGCTCGGCTCAAATTAGCCGGTTAAAAGAAAAACTGGAAAAGGCAGATGCCGTTATCATCGGGGCAGGTGCCGGTCTTTCGACCTCTGCCGGATTCACGTATTCCGGGGAGCGGTTTACCCGATACTTTTCCGATTTTATTGCTAAATATGGCTTTTCCGATATGTACTCTGGCGGCTTTTATCCATTTGAAACTTTGAATGAACACTGGGCATACTGGAGCCGCTATATTTATATCAACCGCTATCAAGATGCACCTAAACCGGTTTATGAAAATCTACTGAAACTGGTAAAAGATAAGGATTATTTCGTTCTTACTACTAATGTAGACCACTGTTTTCAAAAGGCTGGATTTGATAAAAAACGCCTTTTTTACACCCAAGGCGATTATGGACTCTTTCAGTGTTCCAAACCATGCTGCAGCAAAACTTTTGATAATGAAGTTCAAATCCACCAAATGATGATAGAGCAGAAAACTATGCGGATTCCGGACTATCTAATCCCCCGCTGCCCACACTGCGGTGCTCCTCTGTCAATGAATCTAAGAGCAGATTCTACTTTCGTAGAAGATAAGGGATGGCACGCAGCCGCCAGCCGCTATGATGATTTTTTACGCCGGCATAAAAATCTAAAAGTGCTTTTTTGGGAACTTGGCACCGGATATAACACACCCGGCATCATTAAATATCCATTCTGGCAGATGACCGCTGCCTGGCCGGATGCATTTTATGCCTGTATCAATCTTGAACAGGCAGAAATTCCATTGGAAATCCAGAACAAGTCCATAGGCATTTCAAAGGATGCCAGAGAAGTGATAGAAAATTTACTTACGGGTGTCTGATACAATCTAAAAAACACCCGAAACAAAAATTTCAATACCGATTGCAATTAGAATTGAACCACCAAGAATCGTTGCTTTATTGGAAAATTTCGTTCCGCATTTTTTACCGAGAATCAAACCGGTAAAGCTGATTACAAAGGTCACGGCCGCAATAATCAGAGAGCACGTAAGCGCCATGATAAAATCGTACTCCGCAATCGTAAACCCAACAGATAATGCGTCAATCGAGGTTGCAATTCCCTGTATTAAAAGAGCGAGTGCACCAACTTTCGCTTTTTCCACTTCTTCGGCTCCATCCTGAATGCCTTCCTTCACCATTTTCCCTCCAATAAAAAGAAGCAGTATCAGTGCAATCCATGGAATGAATTTCTCAAACATTTTAAAATATTCAATAATCGTATGAACACATACCCATCCGATCATCGGCATTAATGCCTGAAAAAAACCAAAGGTTCCTGCAATGACACACATTTTTTTCTTGTGCATCGCCGGCTCGTTCAGACCATTTGCCAAAGAAACTGAAAATGCATCCATCGCCAGTCCTACACCAAGTAATACACTGTTAAATACAAAAAACAAACTCCATTCCATTTCACAATCCTCCATCTGTTTTCCATTCCGTAATTCCCCGTCTTTTGCATAAAAAACCGGGTACAGCAGACATCACTGTACCCGGTTGAATTTCTAAAATAGATAGACTTCACGTATAGGAATCCGCTATACATGAGTCTCGCAATTTAAAACAAGCCAGACCATTCGGTCAGTATGTTGACTTGCTACGTGTCGGACACGCTCGCTACTCCCTCATGGGAATTAATTGATAACAGAATATCATTAAAGTGGAAGGTTGTCAACTTTTGATTTTTTTGGTTTCCGTAATTTAGCAGAAACGCTTTGCGTCTCGTAGGCGCTCTCGCTAATTGAGTGCGTAACGGTATGGGTGCTGAAACTACCAGCGCCGCATACCGACGTACTCAAAACCCACGAGTCACAAAGTGTTTCTGCTAAATTACTGGAGCCCAAAGAAATCAAAACACATACTTTTTCTGCAAAGCCACCGGTGTTCCAATCTTTAATTCTTTTGCCGTCATATTCCGGTTGATTCGAATATCTTTCTTCTTAAGAATAAACGGAAGCTTCTTTTCCTTATCAGCATATAGGAAAGAATTACGCTGACTACCTGTACGGCAACCGTCCTTTGTAAAAATTTGCAACATTCTATCCTTTTCACTCGTTATATATATGAAAAAATGATAAAATGATATTATTGATTGGAGGAATGTATCATGAAAAAAACAATTTGTTAGAGACTATAACAAGATATGTTATTTAGTCTCTAACAAATTTTGGGGGTTTTATCACGGAAAAATCCCCTTAATTTCTTCCGCGTAAATTAATTTCTTCAGAGCTACCACATAAGCCGCCATTCGATAGGTGCAGTCATACTTCTCTTTTGCTTCCGTAATCTCTGCAAACGATTTAGACATCAGATTTTCCAACATTTCATTGACGCGGTCACGCTCCCAGGTAAGTTCCTGAATATTCTGTACCCACTCAAAATAGGAAACAATAACACCGCCGCCATTTGCAAAAATATCAGGAATTACCGGTATGCCGCGCTTTTCCAAAATTGCATCTGCCTCTTTGGACGTTGGACCATTGGCTGCCTCCACAATATAAGAGCACTGCAATTTATCCGCATTTTCTTCGGTAATCTGATTTTCCAAAGCTGCCGGAACTAACACATCACACGGTGTTGTTAATACTTCCGAATTGGAAATATGAGTAATTCCTTCTGCGTCGTAATCTTTCAAAAGAGCCCCAGACGTTTCCAGATACTCAGCAATCGTATCAACATCCAAACCATCCTCTTTGTATAAACCGCCGGACACATCACTGATTGCCACAACTTTGCTTCCCCTGTGCCGGAAAATTTTTGCTGCATTACTTCCTACATTTCCCATACCCTGAATCACTACTTTTATGTCATCGAGTTTCTTTCCCTCTTTGGCAAGAAGCAATTTGGTACTTATCACAACACCACGTCCGGTTGCCGAATTTCTTCCACGTGAACCGCCAAGTTCAATTGGCTTTCCGGTGACAACGCCCGGACACGGCTTTCCCTGCAGCTGACTGTAAGTATCCAAAACCCAAGCCATTGTCTGAGCATTTGTATTTACATCCGGTGCTGGAATATCCGAATCTGCACCGATAATTGGTGCAATCGCAAAAGTGTAACGTCTTGTAAGTGCCCGCAGTTCCCGCTTGGATAATTTATGCGGGTCAACTTTAATACCGCCCTTTGCGCCACCGTATGGAATATTCGCAATTGCACATTTTAATGACATCCACGTAGCCAGTGCGCGAACTTCATTTAAGGTAATATCCTGATGATATCGAATACCACCTTTGAATGGTCCGCGGATATTCGAGTGCTGAACACGATATCCTTCAAACACATGAACCGAACCATCATCCATTTCAACCGGAAGATAAACTTTTGTCTCACGCTGAGGACATTTGATAATTTCCATATAAGGACTATCAATCCCTGCCATTTTCGCTGCATCACTCATTACATTTCTTACATTTTCATATGGGTCATAACTATGTGCCATAATAGCCTCTCTTTCTGCTTTCGCAACTTCCCATTTCCTGCTCCCTGCCGGATGCGCATCGGCTTTACGTCTAATACCTTATTCCTCATTTTTTTGAAAGTCAAGGTTTTCAGAATTTTCAAATTTATTTAATAAAATTAACCATTCGCACTTAATCAAACAAACCATTTTGTATTTTCACAAAATAAAATTAAGTGTGTTCTTGACTCGCTCTTGTAAAAGGAGTATGCTGAGTTCATAACAATTCAGATTGGAGTAGCACAATGAAAAAGAACGAACTTGACCATGTGGACTGTGAAATTTTGAATTTACTCAGTAAAAACGGGCGAATGAGTGTAAAGGATTTGGCAAATGAAGTTTTTCTCTCTTCTCCTGCTGCCTCGGCGAGAGTGGAACGGCTTGAAAAAGAGGGTTACATTACCGGTTATCACGCCACATTAAATCCCGAACTTCTCGGCTTTCACATCCGGGCTTTTATAAACCTTGAGGTTGAGCCAAATCAGAAAGCGGAATTTTATCCTTATATCCGTTCCTGTCTTAATGTGATCGAATGCAATTGCGTGACCGGCGATTATTCGATGCTTTTAGAAGTTCTTTTTCACAGCACAACCGATTTGGATACTTTTATTGGTGAATTGCAAAAATACGGACGCACCAAAACATTGATTGTATTTTCAACTTCTGTAGACCACAGAGAAGTAACGATTCAGAATATACCAAAGGAGAAGTCAGATGAGTAATTTTATGACGAAAAATTTTTATAAACAGCGGGAAGACTTTGAAAAATCGGCAGCTGTTCGCGACAAAAAATTTTCTTTCCCGGATGGCGTAGTCGAGAGCCGTGATATTCCCTATATCGCTGACGGTCAGAAAGAACATCTCATGGATGTGTACCGCCCACAGGGAAAAGAAAATGAAACACTTCCTGTCATCATCAACATCCACGGCGGCGGTCTGTTAATCGGCAATAAAGAATTCAACCGCTATTTTTGTGCCAGATTATGTCTTTTAGGCTATGTTGTATTCAGCGTTGAATATCGTCTTGTCCCAGACTGCAGCGTTTACGACCAGTTTTCAGATGTCTCAACCGCCATGACATTTATCCGTGACAATTTATCCTCCTATGGGGGAAATCCGGATAAAATCTATGGGGTTGCCGACAGCGGCGGTGCTTATCTTTTAACAAATGTAGCTGCAATGACAAAGAACAAGAAATTTGCCAAAGCTGCCCACACAAAGGCACCTGATTTTTCCCTGAATGCCCTTGGACTTATCAGTGGCATGTTTTACACAACCCGCTTTGACAAAATCGGTCTTTTCCTTCCTTCTTATTTGTATGGAAAGGGCTACAAAAAGAAAGCAATTGCACCGTATGTAAACATTGAAAATCCGGAAATTGTTTCGGCGCTTCCACCATGCTTTTTAGTTACCAGCCACAGCGATAACTTAGAGCATTATACCGTAAAATTTGAAAAGGCATTGAAAGCAAACCGGGTATCACACAAGCTGCTTCGGTTTGGGAAAAATAAAAAACTCACGCACGCCTTTAGTGTATTCGAGCCATTCTATGAAGAAAGCACAAAAACACTAAAATCCATGCATGAGTATTTCCAGTCTTTTTAGAAGGTCCGGACTTTTATAATCCTAAATCCTCATAATCCTCCGGTAAAAACCGATGGTAAATAATATGACAGCCTTCGTCTTTGAAACAATAGAGATATTTATCTTTGGAATCCACAAAATGAATCATGTAGTCAAATTCTCCATAATTCATTTTTTCTATTTCATAAGCATCTTTCTGTTTCGCAAACAATGCCTCTACTTCTTCCATGACCGTGCCATGCTTTGCTAAAAGCTCTACCAGGTCAAATATAAATTGGTTCTGTCCACCGTTTTCGTGAACATACTCAGTTGCACGCTCGGATAAAAAGAAACAAAAGCGCTCTCCTTTGTGTGTTATTTCAACTTCACCGAATTTATCATAGGCAAAGGATTTAAACTTTGAAAGTTTTTCCTGCATCTCATCAGCGGAAGCATCTCCTCCAAAAAAATGATTTAACGAACTCAAAGGATAATACAAACGGATTGGCTCTTTCATGTAACCAAGTTTCGCCTGCTCCTCTGCCACAATGTCACATAAATTATCCATTAATTTCTGATATGCCTCATTCTGCATGCTAATAATCTCCTTTGATGTACTATTTTTACTCTACATCGGGCATTATATAACGAGGGGAAATAAAAAGCAAGTAGTGGGTTGCCAGTTAGGGTTTTATTCTTTATGATTATAAGTATCAATATAAATGGAGGGATTGGATGAATTACTATAAACGTGCGTTGGAATTAAAAGAGGAAACGATTGCGAACCGCCGCTATCTGCATGAACATGCAGAGACAGGGCTGCATCTTGAAAATACGGTGGAGTTTGTGATGAAGCGACTTACGGAATATGGTCTTAATCCGGAAAGATGCGGGGAAGGCGTGACGGCTTTGATTGGACAAGGTGAGCCGGTTCTTTTGCTTCGTGCCGATATGGATGCACTTCCTCTGACAGAAGAAAGCGGAGAAAGTTTTTCATGTAAAACCGGAAAAATGCACGCCTGCGGACATGATTTTCACGCCGCCATGCTCCTTAGTGCGGCTAAGATGCTAAAGGAAAATGAATTTCATTTATGCGGACGCGTGAAGTTTATGTTCCAGCCGGCAGAGGAAACTTTTGAGGGGGCTGACAACATGATCGAACACGGCATTTTAGAAAATCCAAAGCCGGATGCCGCGCTTGCTTTCCATGTAACGACCGGCAGAAGTCCGGTTGGCACTTTTATGTACAATAGCAAAAATACCATGATGAACTCGGTGGATGGCTTTCAAATTACCATCCACGGAAAAGGTTCCCACGGTGCCTGCCCGCATCAGGGCGTTGACCCGATTAACATTGGTGTCCACATTTATCTTGCCCTGCAGGAACTAATTGCCAGAGAAAGTAATCCTGCCGATTCCTGTGTTCTCACAATCGGCCGGTTTTGTGCCGGTGAAGTTGCCAATATTATTCCGGATACCGCCATTTTACAGGGAACGTTGCGCACAAATAAGGAATCAGCAAGAGAAATTTTAGTAAAACGAATCCGTGAAGTCAGTGAACGAACTGCTGCGGTATATAACGGAAGTATTGAATATACTGTGCTTTCCGCCGTCCCACCGCTTATATGCAATCCGGATTTGACAGAAGAATTTGTTTCTGCCATGAAAGAGCTTGCAATTCCGTCCCTTAACGGTTATCCGGATATCACCGCACCTGCTTCGGAAGATTTTGCCTCGATTGCAAACAAAATCCCAAGTACGTATATGTATTTGTCTGCCGGCTTTGAGGATGAGCGCGGCGATTACCCGGTGCACCATCCAAAGGCTCTGTTTAATGAGGACGTGTGCCCGATTGGGGCTGCCTGCTACGCACAGTGTGCGGAAACATTTCTAAAAAACCGAGGGAAGATTTAATCCCTCGGTTTTCTTATCAGAACGGAAATTCAAAACAATGCCAGAAGCGAAGAACTAATTTTTTAATGCAGGAAGATTCCTGCCACATCGTATTCTGAATTTCATTTCCATATTCTCTTAATTGTGATAACTCTTTCTCCGTTATTTCACCGTTCTCATCAAACCAAAAACGTTCCATGCCCTCTCGTATCTCCCGTGGCAAATCTTCTTCGGAAAGTTTTAAATAGGCAAATAACGTGGTCAAATATGAAATTATAAATCGGTAATCCGCTGCCGTATCTGCCTGCATAAGTGTTTTTCTACGCTTGTAGACTATAGCCTTTCTGCGAATTGCAAGCACTCCTGCGAAAAGAAAACTTACAGCAAAAATGCAAATTACGATCCATAAAATGATTTGCTGCCACGATAAGTATTTGTTCGGTGCCTCATTTTGTTTTGGTTTTTCTTTCTTTTTCGTAACCTTCTGCGAAATTGAGGTCTGCTGTTTTTCTATTTTCTTCTGCTGTTTTGCTTTCACCGTAATCTTATCATAATGTCCCGGTGTCACATCCACGGGAAGCCACCCCACACCATCACAGTAAATTTCCACCCATGCATGCGCATTTTGCCCGGTCACGTCCGCACGGTAATTTCCATTAGCATCTTTTTCATCGGAAGTAACTGCCTCATATCCCTCCACATATCTCGCCGGGATATTCGCCGCACGAAATGCAAGCGTACCAAGAGAAGCATACTGCAGGGCATCCCAGTCACCTTTCTCTTTTCCCGCATTTTTTAAAGAGCTTCTAATTTTTTCAATATACGAAACCAAATTATCTTTCTTTTGAGGAACATACGGTGCAACCTCTTCTTTGGCCTTTTTTGAAAGGGCAAGATAATGTTTTTTTACAAACTTTCGATAATCCATTTCCATATCCGCATAGGCGCGCACCTTTTCGTCTGTAATCGTCTGTTTCTGCCAGTCAACTCCCGCCGTTTTCAAAAGAGAATCTTCATCTATCATGCAAATTTTGTATGTATTTTTTTCATCTTCACGATTGCTCCAGAATTTTTTTTGCAAATTCAAATCCCGGTAAAGGGTATCCAAGCACTGAATACTCGAAAAATCCACACCGTAAGGCAAATACTGATACCTCTCATAAGCCCCTGTATTTTCAACTACAATCGTTCCTTCTTTCTCCTCTTTTTCCAATCCGTTTTGCTGGCGTCCTGCCGCCTCACAGTAACTGTACAACTGAGCAAGTGGATGAAATCCATCCGCCCGGTACCGATTAAATATTCCCTCGTATTTTTCCCCGTATTCTTTTCCTTCCAGTGGTTCCCACCGGTTTCCATGATATTCACTTCCTACATATCCCTTCAAATAATACTTGCCCTTTTCGCTTGCAAAGACAGTCAGACGTTTTTCCTCGCTCGAGGCAATTCCCTCTTTAATTTTTCCCTCCGGCAAATCTTTTTCCCCATATCGTATCGCATTAGCTTCCTCTGTTATATTTTCCTTCAAATCTGCTATGATTTCATTTTTGTGATAAAGCTGCCGGTTCCATGTAAAACAGATAAAAACAGCCACTATAACAACCATTTTGCAAAATGCTGCCAAATAATTTTTTTCTTCATCCACTTTCGTATGCGAGTGGGCATATATCCCCGCTAATGACAAAAAAGCCATTGCACCAACACACCACGCAGACGGCATTTCAAAAAATACAGCCAAAGAAACAAGTGCTGCCCAGAAAACAAGGACAGGAACCCAGTGTTTTCCTTTGATTGCAATTGTCAAATATCCGGATAAAAACCACGCCGTAAGACAAAAGAATATCACCATCGCAAGTTCTCTGTTCGCATAATTCGGTACAACAAAGTAAGAAGCCGATTCCCCGGTCACAGCATTAAATCCGGCAGTCACCTGATTTACAAAATCCAGTGCGCCGGAAATCCATATCGTGCGAAATGCAAAAAGTAAAAGGATTCCCAACACAAAATAAACCAACACAATTCTTGTGCTTTTTGTGAAAAATATAACGAGACAACAAAGAACGGACACAACCATCGAAATAAACCACCATTTTGTATCCACAAACATTTGCTGCACACAAAAAAGAATGCCCGCCACGGTAAATATCGATAAAATCAGGGCAAAAAAACTTTTTTTCTGTTTTTTCTCTTCTACCAGTCGAAATCCTTGATTCTCCACTTTCTTTCCTCTTTCCAATTAAGATGCCGAAACCATAATCTGTCTGACATTGACATTTTCCATGCACCAGTCCGTTATTTCGTCATCCGTAATCAAAATTATATGTGAATATTTATGCAATACATTGTGATGCGTCAGATAATCATCCACAAACGACTGCATAAAACTTATATTTCCATCTAAAATTGTTCTCTCATATCGTTCTCTTGTGCAGCCCTCTTCTACACTAAATGTCATATGAGACAACCCCTTTTTTTCAAAAACTACACTATCAAAAAAACGATCATTTTCCAATAAATTCTTCGACACCTGACTAATCATTTTCACTAACGAATCCCGATACCAAGGCTTATCTATATTTCTATCCGACAGTGCAAACAAAACTATTGTTTCCTGATTTGCCGGCGTATCCAATTCGCGGACAATCTTATGCCCCATTTTTTTCGATAATTTCCAATGAATCGTCTTAATGCTGTCACCCTTTTGATAGTCTCTTAAATCGAGTATTTCTGTGATATCATTACCTTTCCTGCGCAGATAACGATTTTCCATATTCTGCGCTGCCGGTGTCATTTCTTCTAAATGATATTCACTTTCATCCGCCCCATCCGGATACACGTAATAAACCAACACTTCGTGATTTTTTACGAAGCACCCAAAGATACCAAAAAAATCTCGAACAATAAATTCCTCTGTTTCCACTTCAATTCTTCCACAATAGAAGCTTTCAACAGCAAATTCCACCTTTTTTTCCTGCTTCGGTGCTACTGATAACTCCTGATTAAAACAAAAGGAAGAATCTGTCAGGCAGTTTGCAATCGTTCCTTTCATTGACACCCGGAAACAGGGAATAATTCCTGTATTTTTTATATAAATCAATATTGTACTTACTTGATTTAAATCCTGATTCACCTGCAAATGCATTGTCAAATGTCTCGCTGCATACCAATTAAGCAAAAAAGACAAAATGGCAAACAACAAAAGTCCAAAGAACAGATAAAATGTCACGGCCACATTAGTCCATAAATAGAGAAAGCCCATTAAGACAAGAATTGCCATGTACCCGATTTTTGCTCTCATAATCTCTTCCTTTCCTTGTTGTCTGCCATCTATGTTTTTGCTATTTTCTCAGCAGTTTCGGCTTTTCAGTCTGCTGTGAAATTTCTTCCAAAATCTCATATGCTGTTACATTTTCCCTGCGTGCCTTTGTATTTAAAATTAAACGGTGTGCACATACATCCGGAAAAATCGCAAGGACATCATCCGGTACAACATACGTTCTTCCCTCACACAATGCGAATGATTTTGCCATCTCTGCAAGTGCCCCAACGCCACGCGGGCTAATGCCAAGTTCCACATGCTCATGTTCTCTCGTTTTCTCACATAAGCAGATGATATACCGAAGGATTTCATCATTTACTTGCATATTTTTCACATAAGATTTGGCCTGTTTTACATCTTCAATCGTCATAACCGGCTGCACCTTTTCAATCAAATCTCTGTCAGACACATTTTTTAAAATAGCTAACTGACTCTCAGCGTCCGGATATCCCATAGACAAACAAATCATAAATCGGTCTAACTGCGAATCAGGCAGTGCCTGTGTTCCGCCACTGGTAACCGGATTCTGCGTTGCCATAACAACAAATGGCTCAAGGAGCTGGTGTGTCACACCATCCACTGTGACACACCCCTCTGCCATTGCCTCTAACAATGCAGACTGTGTTTTTGACGAAGTACGGTTAATCTCATCTCCCAATAGAAGATTGCAATTCACTGCTGCTCCCTCAACATATTCAAAAGCATTTGTCTGCTCATTATAAATTGACATTCCTACAATATCACTCGGCATCGTATCCGGTGTAAACTGGATTCGTTTGTTTGCAAATCCAAGTGCTTTGGAAAATGCTTTCGCAAGCGTTGTTTTTCCAAGCCCCGGAACATCTTCCAACAACACATGACCGGAAGCTAAAATCGCCATTATCACCTTTCGAATGACCTCATCTTTTCCCTTGATAACAGTCGAAACTTCCTTTTGAAGAATATCAATTTTTTCTTGAATTTCCTTTGCGTCCATATTTACCCCTTATTCTAATTCAACGTCTCCATCTTCATTGCCATCTTCTCCATCGTCTCCATCTTCATTACCGTCTTCGCCATCGTCGGAATCATCGGGAACAATATAAATTATACTCTCATCCACTCCGGTAATTCCGGTCTTCTGGCTCTCTGTACAACTAACCTGTTTCAAGTTTGTATTCGCTGATAAATCCAACGCAGAAATTCCTGTGCCGGCAATATTTAATGTTTCCAGCCCTAACTGTTTCTCAAGATTCACAATCTGCGTAACCGCACTGTTTGAAGCGGAAAGATTTGCAACGATGTCATTTTCCGGCAAAGTAAGTACATTTACATTAACCATTGACATATCAATGTCTTTCAATTTAGCATTTGACTTCAAATCAATATCAATATTTGGTAAATCTTCATTATCTGTTGTAGCATCAGGATTACCAAAACCTGTATTCATTGCATTTAACACCTGCAAATCCGGACAGATTGAAAAATCAAGCTCCGGCACATAAGAATCCGATACATCCAATGACTCTAACTTTGTTAATACTGCAAAATTAATTGTTTCAATTCCTAAACTTTCACTGCAATCAAGTGTTTTGATTTCATTTGTCTCAGGAATATGCAAATCCGTAATTTCGTTGCAGTTAATATTCAATGATGAAAGTTTTACCGCTCCGTCCAAAGTGATTTCGGATAAATTACATCCGGAAGCATCAATTGTTTCAAGATTTGACAAATTTGAAACATTCAATGTTTCAATCGGACAATATGAGCAATTCAAAGTCTTCAGACCGGTACATGCCGAAATGTCAAATTCCATCGTATCATCTGCCGAAGTACCGCCATCTTCCGGCTGCTCGGAACAGTTCAGGGATTCCAGTTTTGTAAAACCTGCTAAGTTCAAATTAATAAAATCATAATTCGTACCGTTTAATGAGCAATCCAAATTAATAAGTCCGATACTTCCTGTCAAAATTAAGTTGTCATCTTTTAACATATTGCGGCTGCAATTCAAACTCTCTAATGAAGGCAAATCAGAAACATTCAAGCTGCTCATAAGATTGTTACTGCAGTCCACATCCTGCAGTTTATCACAGCCGGACACATCAAGTTCTGTTATTTTGTTATTCGAACAATAAAGGCGTTCCAGATTCTTGCTGTCGTTTAAGCGTATCGTATTCGAAATCTGATTATTATGGCAGTCAAGCTCCTGTAGATTTTTATTTGTGTCCAAAACCAACTTATCAATCTTATTTCCGTAACATTTTAATTCCTTCAAATTTGCCAGATCTCCGACATAAAAGGTCCCGGAAATATTATTGTTATTGATATCCAGAATTTCGAGTGCTGTAAACTCATTAAAGTCCGCCATTTCCGCACCGATAATTTCCTTTTCGCCCCAGTAGATTTCCACCAGACGTCCTTCTTTATTCCAATGATAAACGGATTCATCATCTAAATTAGCCGAAATATCGGCGCCCTTTTGATTCAAAGTCTGAATCATTGCCTGTAATTTTTTTACATCCTGTTCATTTTTCTTTGGCGCATCCGGATCAGCCGCCGGTGTAGCTGTCGGATTCGCAGGATTATCCTTTGATGGGTTGTCTTTCGAAGGATTGTTTGTTGGCTGTGTAGCTGCATTATTTTGTCCGGTTGAAGGATTCTTCGTGGCATTTTTTGTATCTGCAGGCTTATTTGTTGTCTTAGTGCCTGCTGATGTACCATTCTTAACTGTTTTTGCTTTTACAACAACCTTGCATACATACTTCTTTTTACCAACCTTTGCCTGTACTTTTGCTGATCCTGCTTTTTTTGCAGCGACAACAACACTTGCTTTCTTTTTCTTTTGCAATTTGATTTTATCCTTGCCCGATTTAATCGACCATTTCGCTTTTTTCTTTGCATTTTTAATCTTTAGTGTCTTCTTTTTTCCTACGGTAAGTGACAATGTTTTTACATTAAACTTCACTTTTTTTGCTGCTGCAGCCGGTTCCGCCGGTGAAAGCAGACTAACTGCCATTGCCGCCGTCAATGCAGTAACAAATAACTGATTTCTTTTTCTCTTCATTTTTACAAATCCATCCTCTCTTTCTTTCTATCAAAAATACGTGTGCTAATTAGACAACACATATATTTTGGTCATTCGAATTCCATAAAAGAATCGCTCTTTTACAAGATACGGTGTGGCTTTTTTTACATAAACACCGCTTGCATCTGCCTCTTCCATCTCCACTGATTTGAGAACATATTTTTTACTATTATACATCGTATCTTTATCCTGCAAATCATCCTTTCGGAAAGCATTTAAACTTACTCTCTCATCTGAGTAATAATCATAATTTCCCGCATATGAATAACTTCCTGCCAAATCGGCAAGCGACTCATCACGATAATAATAGCAGCGAATCCTCATACTTCTCATATGAAATGTACAGGTTCCGGTAGCGGTAAATGTTTTGTCAATTACTTTATCTTTATATGTAATTGTGAAAGTCTGCTGCTTGTCAAATAATTTTTCATTATATCCGGTAATTTCATATTTGGTAATTTCCTGTTTGGTTCCATCTGCCATCAAAACTTGAACGGTAAGTGCTCCATCCGAAAAATCTTCTTCTGCATAACACTCATCTTTTGTCGGCCATGAATAGGTCAAAGATTTCGTATAATTATTAATTGTATAAGAAATCCGGCACTCTGCTCCACCGCTTGAAATTGTCATGTTATGCTTTCCAACAGAGTTATTGTTCAACCCACGAACCACATAAGCTCCTTTATCCAGCCGGCTTGTTTTCCCGGACTCATATTTGGCAGTCACCTTCATACCATCCATGGAAATATCCTTACCATAAAGAAGATTATCCTTTTCACTCCACTCGCAGGAAAGGGAAATAATACGGTCTGTCTCCTCAGGCTTGTCCGTATTTTTCGGATTATCATCCGGCTCTGCGGAAGGTTTCGGCGTTTGTGTCGCCTTGGCATCATCTACCGTTTCTTCCGGCTGCTGTCCTCCATCACCTTCTGTCACCTGTTGATCCGGCAAATCCGGCACACCACTTCCGCCGTCTTTTCCCCCGGGAACAGACTCATCCCCCGTTCCATCCGTTTGCTTTTCATCTGCCTTTGATGTATTTTGTTTTTTTATGGAATTATCTTTTCTCTCCTGACGCTTCCACTGCTTTTTCGGCTCTTTTCTTGTCTTGGATTCTGCATCCTCTTCCTTTGACGCCTGACGGTTCGCATCTGCTGCTTTTATTTCTTTCGCCAGACTTTTTTTGTCATACTCATACAGATGCGGTGTCCGCTCCCAATTTGCCAAGCCGACATAAATAAGCATCCCGGTAATAAAGAGCGCTGCAAACAGTAAAACCGACTCTTTTTTTCTTTTCAATCGATACCCTCTTCTCATACAGTCTAATACAATTACATTACAATATTTATATAGAAAATTATAGGCAAACATGTGGCAGTTTTTCTTTTACTAATCTCTTTTGAATAATTTCCTCCTTTGCAGCAAACACTAACGAAAAGCAACCGCAAAGGAGGTATTTTTATGGAAGACGATTCGGTTAAATTATTACGAGAATGCAATGCCGGCATCAAAATGGGCATTTCCTCAATTGATGATGTTATGGACCATGTGCAAAACGATGGCCTGCGCGGTGTCCTCAAAGACAGCCACGACATTCACTGCCGTCTCGGCGACGACACCCACAAAATGCTAATCAATTACCATGACGAGGGCAAAGAACCTGCCCCCATGGCAAAAGCAATGGCAAAAATGAAAAGCAATTTCAAAACCATGGGCGAAAACCCGGACTGCGGCATCGCCAGTCTGATTACCGATGGCTGCAACATGGGAATCAAATCCCTGTACCGCTACTTAAACCAGTATCCGGCAGCGGATGATAAAGTAAAACATCTTACACAAGAAATTATTGATACCGAAGAAAAATTGCAGCAATCCATGCGGCCGTATTTGTAGATATGACAGAGCTGTCGCACAAAAGTATTCCTAAAAAAAGAAGGAGCTATAAATCGATAGTTCCTTCTTTTTACATATATTTCCTTAGATCGTCAGCCGTCAAAAAACATTTACATAAGTGCTGTTTTGTCTCTGCTTCTATTCCGGATATAACTCATCCAGTGCCTGTTGCAAGGTGCCGTCTTTTGCGTATGGTAAAGCATCTAATTGACGGAAATTATGTTTCATATTTTTCGTATCCTCATCAAACCCTAGTATATAACTTGTCGCTATCTTATATATAATTTCTGTAGGAGCAAGTCCATACACCTGCTTTTCGAAGATATGTTTTAACCGTTCTTTATTATCTGGAAATTGTTTTTTCATCGTATCACTCTGATACAGCCGTTTCACAATCTCGGTAATATACAAACCTGATTTCATATATAAGTCAATAAAAGTTTTATCCGGCATATCAAAACATCCCGGATTTTCTTCTTCTAACATTAAGATGGTATAATAAAGTTGTAACACCAACACTGGAATAAATGATATAATCAAAATGAAAGTGAAGGTGATTAAAATGGCAAACACGAGCAAACGTTATGAGCCTGAATTTAAAAAGAAGATGGTCCGGCTGGTATTAGAAGAAGGACGAACCATCGCAAGCGTCAATAAAGAGTATAGCTTAGGATATAATGGTCTCATAAATTAAGACACTGAACACGACATTTCTTAATGAATCTGATATACTATAACCAACAAATGAAAGAAGGTACTTATT
>ENA-OUQN01000096-OUQN01000096.1-human-gut-metagenome-genome-assembly--contig:-NODE-96-length-73268-cov-9.877727_pt1 | contig 73268 bp, 74 predicted proteins | sample MGYA00237950_ERZ548832 | MGnify/ENA primary metagenome ERZ548832 (study PRJEB26490, sample SAMN05194703) | human gut metagenome | biome: terrestrial biome; feature: human-associated habitat; material... | reverse complement strand
GTCAAACAATTCAATAATCGAACTTCCGATTAATCATATAGTTTCAGCTCCTATAGCTTTTCCATTATGGTTTTTAAGAGATTTAATAATACTCATTTTTTTATCTCCAGTTATATATATAGGAATTAAAAAGATTGGAATAATATTCATAGTATTTTTAGCCATTCTATTTATTTTAAATATTTGCAGTTTACCTGGCATCGGAACAACTGGAATATTTTTCTTTTCCGCAGGAGCATATTTAAAACTCACCGATAAAAACCCAATTGCAGAATGTCATAAACTTAAATCAACATCAATAGTTATATCATTGATAATGTTTTTTTTAACAGTATTTAAAGATGGACATTGGATATCATATATTACGGTTAATATATATTGCATATTTGGAGTCATTTCTATTATAAACATTACATCGAAAATAATAAAGGAAAGAAATATCCCGCAATCAAATCTATCTAAAGTAAGTTTCTTTCTATATGCAATACATACCATAATCTTTTTCAAGTTTTCCATTTTAACATTCAGCAAAACACTTAGTGAAAAAATTTTCATGTGTGATATGTATCATATAGGGCTGATATTTTCATATTTTCTTTCACCACTACTATGTACAACGATATGTGTTGTTGTATTTAATACAATGAAAAAATATCCCCTACTTTTTTAAGCATGTTAACAGGAAAACGAATATAATCTTCTTATTAACCATGCATACACATATAAATAACATATTAAATTTCTTCTTGCATAAATCCTACGCTTCAACTTAATAAGAATTATCTTCATCAGACTAATTGAAGAAGAAGTGTTGAAATATAATTGAAACATTTTTCATAATTAGAAAATCTAAAATTATTGATAGGAAAAACGAACTAATCTATACAAATAATAATACATATGAGCATCAAAAATCAAATTACATCACGGTTACGTTTCATAATAAAAGCATTAGATGTAGCACGTAAATCTCAGTATGAAAATAGAAAAGCAACATTAGAAAACTATATTTTAACAAACAATAACACAGGGGGGGGGATACAGCCACAATGTGACAAAACAGAACTTATTGTTTCTCTAACATCATATGGTCCTCGAATTCAAGATGTACACTTAACAATTGAAAGTTTAATGCAGCAAACACGTAAAGCTAATAGAATTATCCTTTGGCTTTCTGAAAATGAGCAAAACAAAGAATTACCGATGGCACTACAATTACAGCAAGCTAGAGGTTTAGAGGTCCGATATTGCAAAGATATCCGTTCGTATACCAAATTAATACCAACGTTGAAACTTTGTCCAGAAGCTATTATTATTACTGTTGATGATGATTGTTTATACAATATGGACGTTATTGACAGATTATATAGGTCATATATTACAGATAAAACTTGTGTTCATTGTTTAACGGGTAGTGAAATTTCGATTAAAAATAATAACATTGAGTCTTATAATAATTGGAAACCATTAGCAATCAATGCTTATGGTAAGCAATTTCTCGCTACAGGTGTGGGGGGAGTACTCTATCCACCTCACATTTTTACAGACGAAATCTTTAATGAGAGTGTTTTTATGTCAATTTGTCCAACTGCAGATGATATTTGGTTCAAAGCCATGGAATTACTAGCCGGGATTAAGGTTAAAAGAGCAGAAGTTCATAATGCCAGTGGTGTTGAATTCATAACAAATGAAGCAAGTCAAATTGTAAATCTGAATAGTACTAATGTTGGTGGTGGGCAAAACGATATTCAAATAAAAGCTGTTTTTAAAAAATATGGAATCAACGCACAATCAATCCTTAAATAATAATACGCCCAAACAACTAGTTCAATATATTGATATTGCAAAAGGGATAGGAAGCATGCTGGTGATATTAAGCCATACCATGTTTTGGCCTGAATCATTTTGTATATTTTTTAGGCATACTAATACATTTTTTTCATGCCACTATTTTTTTACTATCTAAACTTTTTTTTATCGCCCTAATAATATAAAAAAGATTATATTTATACCTTTTTGTTTCTTCTATTTAATCACTATTATTGTATATTCATTACCCTGTTTTTTTTAGAAAAACTTTTGATAACAACAATGTATTTGCTTTTTATTAGGAGAATCAATACAATGGAATGAACCTTATGGTTTCTGATTTCATTGACTCCAATAGTTATAATCGCCCAAAGAATGGTAAATACTAATATACTATCAATATTAATCATCTCAATATTGGTATTATTAAAACCTACAAATTATTATTATTTAGCATCTACATCAATAGGCTTACCTTTTTTTATAAAATGATAATGTCATACAATTTCACTCTCATTATTCCACACAAAAACATACCTACACTATTGCAACGCTGCATAGAATCAGTACCAAAACGTAATGATATGCAAGTTTTAATAGTGGATGATAATAGCGACCCAAAACAAGTAAATTTTACAGAATTTCCGGGGTTAAACACACCAAATATCCAAATAATATTCACAAAAGAAGGTCTTGGAGCTGGGTATGCTCGTAATAAAGCCTTGAAAATAGCAAAAAGTAAATGGCTACTGTTTGCTGATGCAGATGACTATTTCAAGACTGATGCCCTAAATCAAATGTTAGATGATTGTAAAGATTCTACAGCTGATATTATCTATTTAAAAAACGAATGTATTGATGCAGTAACAAAGAAGAATCTGAATCAAGACAAGTTGGTAGAACAATACCAAGAAGAGAGTAAGCGCTTAGGAACAGAGTTGCCTTTGAGATACAGGACATACGCACCTTGGACAAAAATGGTGAAACGTTCATTAATTAGCGAGCATCAAATAACATTTGATGAGGAACCTGCTTCAAACGACGTATGGTTTAGTGTACAGGTAGGACATTATGCAAAATCAATACAGGTATATGAGATACCGGTCTATGTACGTACTGTTCGTCAAGGTTCATTACAATACTCTTTAATTGCACACAATTTACTCAGACGCATCGCTGTTGGATATAAGACTAATAAATTTCTAAAAAAACAAAATCAAATAGCATACTACAATGAGACTTGGGGATTCTTTATGGATTTACGTAAAATTAGTTGGTGGCTATATCTTAAAACAATTCCCACATATTTATGTAATACCCCATGGTTAGCATTAAAAAAGAATATTAAAGATTTAATTTATCAGAAGCAACGGCTTATAAAAAGCAAAAGGGTATTGTATAAAATTATCCATTCACTATATAAATGTTTCTATTGACATATTAGAATTTAAAAGAACAACATTTGATGATTACAAGTCACTTCATTATAACTAGGTTCAATATTCCTTTTATAAAAAAAGAAGGTTGGAAACGTATTTTCAACGAAAATTATTTGAAAGAGCGTTACCGTATATTCGAACAATACACAATGCCTTCCATTTGTAACCAATCTGAAAAAGACTTTATTTGGTTAGTTTTGTTTGGTGATGCAACTCCTGAAAAATACAAAATAAGGAATTCACAGCTTGAATATATTTGTCCACAGATGAAAGCAATATACGTTAGCAATACTGAAACTGAAAATTTTCAATCGTATATGGATAATTTGCTTAGAACATTTTCCAAAAAAGGGACAAAACATATTATTACTACACGAATAGATAATGATGATTGTTTTCATTGTGACATGACAGCAAAGATTAAGAATATATATCTTAATGATAAAAGCGAACGAATTGTTAGTTTTGATTGGGGAATACAATATATTGACAAGACTCATATAGCTGCACGCATATGTTATCCTAATAATCACTTCACATCACTCATTGAATCATGGGATACTCCTATAAAAACGGTGTTGTACTGTGATCACTTTTTTGCCGAAAAATATGCAAAAGTACAGCATATCGAATGCGAACCTCTATGGTTAGAGAACTTACACGGAAGTAATGTTGTCAATGCCGTACATCCACAATACTATAAGATACATACCATTTGGAAAGGCAATTTATACAAATATGGACTTTCTATATACTATACCCCAATTATAGTAGTTCTTTCTATAATAGCCCACCCTACTCAATATTTATGGCCTATACTAAACCATAAATTAAGATTATCCAAACTGAAAACTTTCATTAAGAAAATAGTTAAATAATGGAACAAACCATAGTATCAATCATAACACCTTGCTACAATGCTGCTCAATACCTACAAAGATGTCTTGACAGTTTAAGAAAGCAGAATCTACAAGAGTGGGAAGCAATTGTTATTGACGATGGTTCCAAAGATGCTACACCGGACATTGGCAAAAGATACTCAGAAATTGATAATAGAATTAAATTTATAAGTAAAAAAAATGAAGGAGTTAGCATAACTCGTAACTGTGCTCTAAAAATAATACAAGGTAAATATGTATTTTTTTTGGATTCAGATGATTATTTGCTCACCCCTGACACACTACAAACATTAGTCACAAAGATGGAAAATCAATCTTTGGACTATATTAGGTTTGAATATACTGCCGTTGATCAGGATGAACATATTCTATTTGAAAACAAAAATAAATATTTAAGTCTGAAATGGAATGAAAAAATTATATCTCCTTATGAGTACTTAAAAAGAATAGCTTTACCTAGAGATGAATTTTATCTCTGTATGTGTGTATTCCGCGCCTCAATCATCAGAAAGAATAACTTGCTATTTATACCCAATTGCAGATATCGCGAAGATGCAGACTTTATTCTTCGATATTTAGGATATTGTAACAAAACAATGTATTTGACATCTTCGTACTATGCTTACAGAAAACACGATAGCGCTGCTACAACAGGCGACAAAAACTACTCCAATGATATTAAAATGTTGGTAAATTCTTTAACTAAATACAAAAACAAATGTAACAATGCAACTTATAATAAGTTGATTGATTTTTTTATAGAAAGATTAATTAAAAAGTCTTCTGTAAAGGACAAATTTAGAATAATATTCAAAAAAATAAAAAGAGAATTTCTATTTATGCTATATCAATAACATTTATTTGAGAGTGAGAGCCAATGAGTGGAGAATATACTAAATATTTAAGAAAATCCTTTAATGAAAACAGGTTTCTTAACTGGCAACAAATAATATCAGCAGGAGTATTATTTTTATTTTTTCCTCCATTTATATCCTTATTATACTTGATAGGTTCCAATATAAACAAACAAAAATCAACCCAAACAAATTACTATATATTGTTTGCCTGTCTTGCCTTATATTTTGGAAGTATTAACTCAACAAAATATGTAACTGGAGACCAGTATCAATACTATGCAGCATACATGAATGTGCCTCAAATAGGTTTTTGGAAATCATTAATTTACATCTATGGAGCAGATTTATTAAAAGGATACCAACATACAAATATTTCAGGTGAATTTATGAATGGTATTTATAACTATTTTGGATATTATTTAACTTTTGGATATTATCCATTGTTTGCGTTATATCTCACCTTTACTATGTATTTTCTTACATTTATTGGCTTTTACAAATTTGCAAAAAATATAATAAAGCCTCATATTCCAATAGTTTGTGGTGTACTGATTCTTTCATTTTTCTATCTATTTTTTAACTACACACTGCAAATTCAAAAGCAGTTTTTAGCCCAAAGCATCATGATGTATGTATTAGGAAGCTATGCTGATATCGGAAAAATGACAAAAAAATTATGGATTGTAACACTTATCGCTTGTTTTACACATGCATCCACTTTTTTGTTCATACCTTTTTTAGTATATAAACCATTCCGAGAAATATTGACAAAAAAGCGACTGGTTTTACTTATAGGATTAGGCTTTATTTTTATTCTTCTTGGTCCCAGTATAGCCGGTACTATGCTCGAAGCGGAAAGTAGCTCCGCTCTATCTTACGGTGCTAGGCGTTTAGCTCTATCTGAAACAAATAATGATACAGAATTTGGTTTAGTATGGTCTCAAGTATATGTTGTTGCAGTTCCAATGGCATTTATTGCCTTACGTAAATTATGGATAGGACGTCGGAATTTAAGTAAAAAAAATGCTTTTATTTTGAACATAGTATTATTTCTACTTGTTGCCATTACAGGTATGTACCGCCAACCTCTAGCTCAATATCGCTATTTTATGATGCTTTTTGCATTTATGCCATTTGTCTATCCCTTTATTTTTGAAAAAATAAGAAAAAGAGATTCATTTCTTAAGGGATTATCATTTATAATGATTGCATGGTTTTATTTACAATTCGAAAAGATTATTTGGCATTATGCCGATGAATGGGAAATTGTAGTTAAACCTCCCATAATGTTAATTTTAGGTGATTATAAAATTATTTAATCATGCACATTTGTTTTGTATGTCGTGAATACCTACCTTCCAAAAGAGGAGGTGGTATTGCAACCTATATCAGAGGAGTTGCACAAGGATTTTGCGCCGCAGGGCAAAAAGTGACTGTAATTTGTGCTTCAGATAACACACAGCAAGAATCACAATATAAAGATGGCGATGTAAATGTTATCCGTCTTTCCGGTGGAGATTTTATTATTCCAAATGTTGAAAAAGATACGTTGTTACGCAAATTTCGTATTTTTTATCGTTTTAAGTCCTATAGGAAGAAATTACGTGACACTGTTTTAACTTTAAAAAATGTGGATATTATAGAAGTGGCAGAATATGGAGCGGAAGGATTATACCTTGAAAATATCGGAATCCCAGTAGTAACTCGCCTACATACCCCCATGTTAATGGATCACTACACATTTAAGAAAATGGTATTCGGCAAACAGACATGGAAATTCTGGTGGCAAGGTCTACAAGAATTTAAATGTATAAAACAAGCCCAACACATAACATCTTGCAGTACTTCATTAAAAGAATGGACTGTAAAAGAACTAAATATTGATGCAGATAAAATTAAAATCATTTATAATCCGATTCGCATTGAACATTCACTGTCCCCTACTCCCAAATACGGCTCACCACTGAAAGACAATCACCAGTATGAAATACTGTATGTAGGTACCATTTGCGACTGGAAAGGCGTTGGCGATTTGTGCGAAGCTATAAATATACTAGCTAATAAAGGGCTGCAAATACGTCTGACAATGATAGGAAAACAAGGATCATTCTCCGAAACTCTAAAGGGCAAATATAAAAAAATGACATGGTTCAACATGAAAGGATTTACACCTCGTGAAGAAGTGATGCAAATGTATACTCAAGCTGATATCGTATGTTTTCCTTCATGGTGGGAGAACTTTCCAATGGTTTGTTTGGAAGCAATGTCACAAGGTGCAATCGTATTAGGCAGCAACTCCGGTGGTATGAGTGAGATAATTGAAGACAATAAGAGTGGCTTTTTGATTGAGCCTCATAATGCCTCAGGCTTAGCTGTAAAAATAGGTCAGATTCTTCAACTTTCAGAAGAAGAAAAATTATCAATTTCACAAAATGCAAAGCAACGTATCAAAAATGAGTTTAGTATGGAAACAATTATGGAACAACAAATTTCATACTATAAAGAAGTTATAAACGATTATAAACGACAAAATATGATTAATAGAAAACAGAAATAAAAATAACTCCCGAAACTTTATTGCGGTCAAAGTTTTTTATAAGCTCTTTTGCTTTATTAAAAATATTCCTTGAAATGAAACTCTATATATTAAAATATATTTAAAAAGATTACAAAGATAGTTGGATTTATTTGTAAAATAATGCGTATAAACAACTACCACTTATAAAATAATAATAATGATGAAAATACTTTGGATTTCACCTTGGTTTGGCAATTATCGTATACCAGTTTATGAAAATTTGAATAAACTGAGTGAAGGGAATTTTTATATTATCTGCTCAAAAGAAAATACTTCTGAATTAGTACGCGAAAAATTAAAACGCACTTTAGGTGATCATGCCATTATTATGAGCGGCGAGAAGCGTATGACAATGGGAAATGAAACTTCCGACTTTGCCAATAGTGCATTGGTTATAAAAAAACAGCCGGGACTTTATAAGGCTATAAAATCCGTTAACGCAGATGTAATTATAACAGAAGGATTTGGAGGTTGGGCACCTACCGGTATCCGTTATGCTGTAACTCACCGCAAGAAACTTTGTATGTTCTATGAACGCACGGCATATGTAGAACGCAACTCACCTACTTGGCGCTCAATGTATCGGAGAGTTATAGGCATACCAGTAGACCATTTTTTAATTAATGGCACATTAACAGAAGAATATTTGAACAACGGCCTTCATTTTAAAAACACTCCTAAAGTAAAAGGATGTATGTGTGCCGATAGTTTTGGCTTATCAAATGCAGTAGCTAAAGTTACAAATAAAGATAAACAAACATTACGTGATGAATTAAAATTAAAACAAGGGTTAACCTTTCTTTTCGTAGGACAATTGGTAGACCGTAAAGGAATTAAGGAATTGTTAGCTGTATGGCACAAACATATTTCACAATATCCGGATGATAATCTGTTAGTCATAGGCAAAGGCATACTTGAACATGCACTAAAAGAAAAATATACATCGGACTCTATTCATATTTTAGGTGGGATAAACTATGATGAGCTTTACAAATACTATGCTTTATGTGATGTATTCATTATGCCTACACTTGAAGATAACTGGTGTTTGGTAATTCCTGAAGCCATGGCATGTGGCAAGCCCGTGGCTTGTTCTATTTACAATGGCGGTCATTATGAATTGGTACAAGATGGAGTAAATGGATATAAACTTGACCCATTGGAACCGGATTCAATTATCAGAACTTTAGCGAAGTTTCATCAAGCTGATTTACAATCTATGGGAAAAAAATCTATTGAAATAGAAAGTGATTTCACGCCTGACAAAGCAGCACAACGCATATTTAATGCTTGCCAAAAAGTATTCAAGAAATGAAAATAGATTATAACAACATGCCTAATGGGAGCAGTAAGCTGAACTTCACCCTCCGCTATATTTTTAATCAGCTACGTACATGGTATACATTTCATATCAGATACCCTTGGATTAAATACAATGGTTTTGTCCGTATTATGAAAGGAACCAGTTTTGCCCAAAATATGGATGTAAAAATTGGCCATAATGTTCAGTTTGGTGAATTCTGTAATATTGCATCCAATGTGCATTTTGGCAATAACATTCTAATGGCCGGACGTGTTTGTTTTGTGGGTAAACAAGACCACACTTTTTCCACCCCTGGCAAGACAATTTGGAATGGTGAACGTGGTAATAATGGCATAACAGTCGTTGAAGATGATGTTTGGATTGGAACTGCTACTATCATTATGAGTGGAATTACTATAGGTAAAGGTAGTATTGTGGCAGCCGGTTCCGTTGTAACAAAAGATATCCCTGCCTGTGAAATATGGGGCGGAGTTCCAGCTAAAAAAATTCGAAATCGCTTTAAAACAGAAGAACAGATAAAGAAACACTTAATAGCTATCAATGATATGAAGAATATATAAATATGGCGGCAAAAGCATTTAGTTTATATGTAGCAAGGGCATTTTTTCAATGAATGTTATGCTTTTGCTTATATTGATTAGACTTTTTATGGCTACTACTGAAAAATGGAAAAAATTATATACCAACAATGTATTAATAATATTAGCAATAGGATTTACATATTGTCGCATTGATGCTGGTGCTGTTTCCATAGGACATCAACCAGTAACATTTGCAATTGTTGTACTATGTCTAAACTGGCAAGTTACCTCTAAATCCCTTTATTTTGATTACTGTAGAAATATAAGCACATATATATATATATATATATTTAGTACATCCATCAATTAGCCTCAGAAATAGGAAATAATAGTATAGAAATATGGATTTACAGCCTTTTAATTAGTTTTATTATTGCTATTCTAATCTCAATCATTAAACGAATGCTAATAAGAGGATTATCTACGAAAAAATCAACACTTTAAATATCTATTCTGTTAATACTACCTTAATAATGATTTTTTCAAAAGAAAGCTCCATTCAAGTAAAAGGTGTTGCTATCCTTTGTATGATTGCCTATCACCTTTTTGGTTTCCCTGAAAAGATACCCCATGACACTATTCATTTTTGGTTTGGTAGTCCTATTACAAAAGCCTTCCAAATCTGTGTACCTATATATCTTTTTATAGGTGGATATGGATTACAATGCATAGCTAATAAAAATAGTATTACATGGAAAGAAATTATTCGAAGATTGTATAAGTTATATATATCCTATTGGTGGGTAGCTATTCCTTTTATTATTGTGGGTTTCATGGTTGGCTACTATGCTATTGGCCTAAAAGAGTTTGTAAATAATCTATCAGGATTAAAATCTTCGTATAATGGCGAATGGTGGTTCTTTTCACTTTATGTTGAACTGTTAATACTATTCTATTTTATTAGTCGAATAAAGTTTGGTTGGAAAAGGTATTTATTACTTATGACTATCATCTTATTTATCACAAGGAGTATTAATAAAATGTTACCTTTAGATGACTGTATCATATATCAACGTCATTTAAAAATGATACTTATTGACTTAAACATATTTATGTTAGGATGCTTCTTTTCAAAATTCAACATATTCGACAAACTAAATAAAAAATATTCTTTTTTATTTAATAACCATATAGCAGCCCTCTTATTGATGACACTTCCATTAATTATACGTGCTTATGGACCAATAATTGGCATAACGGAATTATTCATCGTACCAATGTTTGTTATAGGAATAGTTAATATATGTAAAACAATGGGGGGGGGTAAAATCTTTCTTTTTTTAGGAAAACATTCTATGAATCTATGGCTTATTCACTCTTTTTTCATCTATTATTATGCCAAAAATGTAACTTTCCTAACCCATAATCCAACTATTATGTTTTTCACTATATTAGTTATTAGTTTAGGCTGTTCCATTGTCGTAGAATTTCTCCATGAAAAAATAAATATGATTCTAAAATCTATTGATTTAATATGATTGATTTAATATGATTGATTTAATATGATTGATTTAATATGATTGATTATAATATTATTTGTTATCACAATCTATTAACCATTCTGATTTCATCTATCAAACGAATATAAAAATGATTTCTATCCTAATCAATGCTTACGCCTGTTCCCCAAATATGGGAAGTGAGCCTGGCATGGCTTGGAATTGGTGTGTAAACCTTGCCAAGTATTGTGAATTGCACATTATCACAGAAGGAGAGTTCAGAGAAAAAATAGAAGCTGTACTCCCTACTCTCCCTCAAGGAAAGAATATGCATTTCCATTATAATCCGGTATCAGATGAAATAAGAAAAATGTGCTGGAACCAAGGAGACTGGCGATTTTATAAATATTATAAAGAGTGGCAATGGAAGACCTATGAAATTGCTAAAGAAATTATAGCAAAACAACATATAGACATTGTTCACCAATTAAACATGATAGGTTTTCGCGAACCCGGATACTTATGGAAAATAGAAGAAAAGCCATTTGTATGGGGACCGGTGGATGCAAAAGAAAAATTTCCCACAGCTTACCTGCAAGGAGCTGATTTAAAAGCTAAGTTTTTCATAAACTTAAAGAATTTCTTAACAGGGGTTCAACTAAAGTATGATAAACGAGTACATCAGGCTGCTCAAAAAGCTGCCGTTATAGTTTCAGCCTCTTCCGAATCAAAAAAGAGTTTCAAGAAGTTTTTCAACATAGAATCACCTCTTTTGAATGAAACTGGATGTTATCCACAAAGCAAAACACTCCTTGACAAAAAAGGTAAAGAAAAATTAGATTTATTATGGGTAGGGAAATTGGACTTTAGAAAACAATTATCATTAGCTATCCAGACAATAGCTCAAATAAATAATAAAAATATCAGACTACATATTGTCGGTAGCGGAAATAATGAAAGCTATAAAAAAGTGGCAGAATCTCTACATGTTGCAGACCAGTGTATTTGGCATGGTGCAATCAGCCATGACAAAGTGCAGGAAATCATGCAACAATCCGATATATTCTTTTTTACGAGTGTAGCAGAAGGTACGCCTCACGTTGTATTAGAAGCTATAGGGAATAATCTGCCGGTTGTCTGTTTTGACACATGTGGACAAGGGGATTCCGTAAATGAACAAGTAGGTATGAAAATCCCCCTAAGCACTCCTCAACAATCTACTAAAGACTTTGCTGAAAAGATTAATTATTTATATCACCACAGAGAGGTATTACAACAATTATCCAAACAATGCAGCCAAAGACAAGAAGAAATTTCATGGGACAATAAAGCTAAACAAATGATCACTTTATATAGCAACATATTAAATAACAAAATGCTTTTTAAAAATTTTGCGCCTCACTTGATACATTAGATTATATTACTACAAAAAAACATAACTATACACCTTATTATACTCACTATTGGGTACAACTTGTAATTAAGTCATGAAAAGAAATCCTACTATTGATATTTTAAGAGGAATTGCAATCTTTCTTGTTGTATTTGGATATATTAGTCATATTGGTTGGACTAGAACCTATATCTGGGGATTCCACATTCCTATTTTTTTCTTCATCTCCGGTATGCTCTTTAATGAAAACAAATATAGTAGCATAACAAATTTTATCAAATCAAAATTTAAAACTCTTATAATACCATATAGTATTTTTTACCTGACAACATTTATGTATTGGCTTTTTATAGAGAGACATACAAGGGGAGGGGTAACTCCAGCCAGCCAATTAATAGGTCTATTCTATGGCACTTATAATTTAAAATATATGATGTTCAATGGTGCTCTATGGTTTATTCCTTGCCTATTTTCAATAGAATTATTATATTACTTTATTGCCAAATTAAAAAATAATACTAAAATATTTATAACAATAATACTAATATATATTATAGGATTTCTTTTGAGAAAGTACACCTATATTGCACCATTTGGAATAGGAGCAGCAATGATTGGAATAATATTTTATGGAATAGGGCATATTACAAAAAACAAGATAAAAACAAGTCATAACAGCAAAATCCCAATAGTTATCAGTATTTTTATTTGCGGAATGCTCCAAATAGCACTCTATCCTTTTACAGGTGCAGATTTAGCAACACTTTATTTAAAAAATGCATACTTGTATGTTCCTATAGCATTAATCGGAATATTCCTATATTGGCAGTTATCTATTCTTATAAAGAAAAACAGAGTCATAGAATTTTTAGGTGTTAATTCATTGGTAATTTTTGCTTTCCAAGAGCCTGTGTATAGAGCTATAATTTTTATAGTCAGTAAATTAACACATACTGAAATAGAAAATATACGGTTAAGCTTTTTATTATGCATAGTAACAAGTATTCTTACTATAATTACCATACTTCCAGCCATTCACATATGGAACAAAAAGATCATGCCTATCATAAAAAAAATATATAAAAATTACCAATAATCACTACCACACACGGTATCGGTGAGAAACGGATATTACTCAATAGTCAGGAGACATCCACTCCCCTCACCCAAATTGCCGTAACCAGGCTAAAAGCCGGAGAAGCAGCAGCAGAGCACCTACACCCTACCATGGAAGAATTCTTCCTATTTCAAAAAGGAGATGCAAGTATGACAGTTGGCAAGGAACAGATAACGTGTGGTAGTGGAGACTTCATCAGCATACCTGCCAATACCCTGCATTCTTTAAAAGCAATTACGGACATTGAAATCATAACCATAGGTTGTGCTATTCATTGATATAAACATACATTATCAAAATTTACTATTAAAGAGAGATGGGAAATCATATTGTAATCATGGCAGGCGGCATCGGAAGCCGATTCTGGCCGATGAGTACACCTGAATATCCCAAACAGTTTATTGATGTAATGGGATGCGGCAAGTCACTGATACAACTTACCGTAGAACGATTTGCACCACTATGCCCAATGGAAAACTTTTGGGTAGTAACCAGCGAGAAATATACGGATATTGTAAAAGAACAATTACCCGATTTGCCCGAATGCAACATCCTGGCAGAGCCGACTGCCCGCAATACAGCACCCTGCATTGCCTACGCCTGCTGGAAGATAAAGAAACAGCGTCCGCAGGCAAATATCGTAGTAACTCCGTCGGATGCACTGGTGATAAACACCGGTGAGTTTCAACGGGTAATGCGCTGTGCACTCGATTTTACCGCCACAAACAATTCCATTGTAACGATAGGCATCAAACCCAGTCGTCCGGAAACCGGATACGGATATATACAGGCGGCAGAACAGATTAACGGTACTGAAATATACAAGGTAGGCGCTTTCAAAGAAAAGCCGGATGTGGAGACAGCCAAAAAATATGTTGCCCACGGCAGCTACTTTTGGAATGCCGGCATTTTTGTGTGGAACGTGGATACCATAACCGACGCCATACGCAAGTTTACTCCGGACCTGGCTGCTATTATGGACGAAATGAGCCGGGATTTTTACACAGCACAAGAGGCCGACACTGTAGAAAGACTCTTCCCCACCTGTGAGAAAATATCCATAGACTACGCTGTAATGGAGAAAGCGGAAAGCATCTATACACTGCCTGCCGAATTCGGCTGGAGTGATTTGGGCAGCTGGGGTTCGCTAAGAAGTCTATTACCACAAGACAAACAAGGCAACGCGGCTATAGGTGATGATATCCGATTGTATAATTGCACAAACTGTATTGTACATACCGCCGGAGAAAAAAAAGTAATAGTAGAGGGATTGAACGGATACATCGTTACCGAAAAAAATGGAGCCTTGCTTGTATGTAGTCTGAAAGAGGAGCAAAGAATCAAAGACTTTGCCCGATAATGTAAAAATAAAATAATCAATATATAGAATCGGTATTAGATATGTTAGAGAAAAACGCAAAGATTTATGTAGCCGGTCATCACGGGCTGGTGGGTTCGGCTATTTGGAATAACTTGTTGCAAAGAGGATATACAAACCTGGTGGGCCGTTCGCACAAGGAACTGGACTTACTGGACGGAGTGGCCGTAAAGAGATTCTTTGATGAGGAGCAACCGGATGCCGTAGTGCTTGCCGCTGCCCATGTAGGGGGAATCATGGCCAACCTGCAATATCGGGCGGATTTTATTTACCGGAACTTGCAGATACAGCAGAATGTTATAGGTGAAAGTTTCGGGCACGGTGTGAAGAAACTGCTCTTTCTGGGAAGTACCTGCATCTACCCGCGTGAAGCTCCGCAGCCGATGAAAGAAGAAGTATTGCTGACTTCTCCGCTGGAATATACCAATGAACCGTATGCCATCGCCAAAATTGCCGGACTGAAGATGTGCGAAAGTTTCAACCTGCAATATGGAACGAATTACATAGCGGTGATGCCTACCAACCTATATGGGCCGAATGATAACTTCCACCTGGAGAACAGCCATGTGCTGCCTGCCATGATACGTAAGATTTATCTTGCGAAATGCCTGAACGAGGGTGACTGGGATGCCGTGAGGAAAGACATTGACTTGCGTCCGGTAGAGGGTGTGGACGGAAGCCGCACCAACGAGGAGATACTGGCGAAACTGGCAAAATTCGGGATTACACCGGAAGCCGTTATCTTATGGGGCACGGGAACCCCGCTGCGCGAATTCCTGTGGAGCGAGGAAATGGCGGATGCCAGCGTACATGTATTGCTGAATGTGGACTTCAAAGATACTTATGACCCGGCAAACAAAGAGGTGCGTAACTGCCACATCAATGTGGGAACCGGAAAGGAACTGAGCATAAAGGAAGTGGCCGAAAAGATTATGGCCGAAATAGGTTTCAAAGGTGAACTGAAGTGGGATGCAAGCAAACCGGACGGTACGCTGCGCAAGCTGACGGACGTGACCAAACTGCACAATTTGGGCTGGCATCATAAAATAGAGATAGACGAGGGTATCCACAGATTGTATGAATGGTATCTGAAAGGAATCTGCATTAATCATAAAACTAATTGAAACAGACAGAGTAATCGCTGATAAAATATCTATATTTTTCACATTTTTTCTTGTTTATCCTGTACTTTTGATTTAATTTTGCCGCATATATTTATACTTCATTATAGATGTCTGTCCTAATAATCTTCTGTGTGACAGGCAATAGCGTAGCGTACTCTGCGGTAAATATATCTTTCCAAATACATGTTGAGACTAAAAACAATTTCACTTCTGGGACACAGGAGCGAGCTTGACGCTTTGCCGGAAGGCAAGGTATTGATAAACACCATCAACGCCCACTCATACAATACTGCCCGGAAAGATGCGGCATTTGCCGAGGCATTGCTGAAGGGAGATGCACTGATTCCGGATGGTGCAAGCATCGTATTGGCCTTTAAATTCTTGAGACATAAAAATATAGAACGGATTGCCGGCTGGGATTTGTTTCTTCACGAAATGGACAAGCTGAACCGGAAAGGCGGTGTCTGCTTCTTCTTGGGCAGCAGTGAAGAAACGCTAAGAAAAATCAAGGCAAAGGCTGCCGGGGTATATCCCGATATCCGGATTGAGACCTATTCCCCACCCTATAAAGCCGAATTCTCCGAGGAAGATAACCGCCGGATGATTGAAGCGGTGAACCGCGCGAAACCCGATTTATTATGGGTGGGAATGACGGCTCCCAAACAGGAAAAATGGGCATACGCGCATCTGAAAGAGTTGGATGTGAACGGGCCAATAGGCACGATAGGCGCTGTATTCGATTTCTTTGCCGGGAACATACGGCGTGCTCCGCTATGGTGGCAGAAACATGGTATGGAATGGCTGTACCGACTGATAAAGGAGCCAAAAAGAATGTGGAAAAGATACATCATAGGCAATACCCTCTTCCTGGGGTACTTGGTAAAAGAAAAAATATCAAATTAATAAAATACACAAAATGAAAAAAGTAGCATTGATTTCCGGTATCACCGGACAGGACGGTTCGTTCCTTGCGGAATTTTTGATTGAGAAAGGTTATGAAGTTCACGGTATATTGCGCCGTTCGTCTTCGTTCAATACCGGACGTATCGAACATCTGTATCTGGATGAATGGGTGCGCGACATGAAGAAAGACCGTTTGGTGAACCTGCACTACGGAGATATGACGGACAGCAGTTCGCTGATACGTATCATCCAGCAGGTGCAACCGGATGAAATTTATAATCTTGCCGCACAGAGCCATGTGAAGGTTTCGTTCGATGTACCCGAATATACGGCAGAGGCCGATGCAGTGGGTACGCTGCGTATGCTGGAAGCCGTGCGCATCCTGGGCATGGAGAAGAAGACAAGAATTTATCAGGCATCTACCTCGGAACTGTTCGGTAAGGTGCAGGAAGTGCCGCAGAAGGAGACTACTCCGTTCTATCCGCGCAGCCCGTACGGCGTGGCCAAGCAGTATGGTTTCTGGATTACGAAGAATTATCGCGAGAGCTATGATATGTATGCCGTGAACGGTATCCTCTTTAACCATGAGAGCGAACGCCGCGGCGAGACTTTCGTTACACGCAAGATTACACTGGCTGCCGCACGCATTGCGCAGGGATTTCAGGACAAGCTGTACCTGGGTAACCTGGATGCACGCCGCGACTGGGGCTATGCCAAGGATTACGTGGAATGTATGTGGCTTATACTGCAACATGACACTCCGGAAGATTTCGTGATTGCCACCGGAGAGATGCACACCGTACGCGAGTTTGCCACCCTCGCCTTTAAGGAAGCGGGCATAGAGCTGCGCTGGGAAGGCGAAGGCGTGAACGAGAAGGGTATCGACGTGAAGACCGGAAAGGCATTGGTGGAAGTGGATCCGAAGTATTTCCGTCCTTGCGAAGTGGAGCAACTGCTGGGCGACCCGACAAAAGCCAAGACGTTGCTGGGATGGAATCCTACCAAAACAAGTTTCCCCGAACTTGTAAGAATCATGGTGGAACATGATATGAAGTTCGCAAAGAAGCTGTATCTGAAAGCGCAAATGGAAGAATAGAATCATATTGAGAAAATGAAAAGAATATTTGATTTAAAATATTGGTTATTGATAACGGTAGTCCTTGTTTCGGCAGGGACTACCGTTGCCGCACAAGGTAAAATGAAAGCGTATCCCGCCAATGAAAAATGGTTTGTAAGCGGTGCGGTGGGTGCACATCTCTATGTGGGTGATTATGACAAACATGCACAGTTCGGTGACCGTATATCCATCACCGGAGAAGTGAGCGGCGGTAAATGGATTACGCCCGTATTGGGTGCAAGGCTGCAAATCAGCGGCTTGCACGCGGCAGGAGAAGATGCAAAAGGAAATGCCGAATCATGGAACTTCATGCTGTTTCATATGGATGCCATGGTGGATGTGATGAACTGGTGGTGCGGCGTGGATGAAACACGCACATACAGCGCCATCCCTCTGATAGGCGCAGGCGTGGCGAATGCTCCGGGAAAGAACACGACCACAGCCGTCTTTACCGTAGGAGTGCTGAACAGATTTAAAGTATCGGAACATCTGGATATCAACATCGAAATAAAAGGAAATCTCGTCGGAGACAGGCTGGATGGCTGTGCAACGGGTAAAAACGGCGAAGGAGCCGCCACACTGACCGCCGGATTTGCCTACAACTTCTAAAACATACAGAACCAAAACCAAATATCAGCAACTAATGATGAAGAGAAATATAGGTATTATTTTGTTAGCGGCGATATTCTGCGGAACAACTGCACGAGCATATGCCCAAACAGAAAAGGACAATACCACAACCATGCCCGCCAAAGACCGGTGGGCGTTTGAGACCAATGCGGCCGACTGGCTGTTTCTGGCCCCGAACGTGGGGGTGGAATTTGACTTGTCGAACTCCATCAATAACCGATGGGTAATAGGCGCCAACATAAAATGGAACGGCAACGCCAAAGTGAAGATGGACGACAGGATACAAATGGGTATCAACGACTATCGCCTGGAAGTTAAAAGATACGCCAAACCGACCTTTAACATACAATACGGACAAGCCAGAATTCCCAAATTCTGGAGAACCTACTATTGGGGATTCTATGCCGGATACAGCAAGTTTACGGGTATATGGGGCAAAGGAGCCGCAGGGGATATGTTCCACCTCGGACTGACCGGCGGATGGCAACTGCCCGTATACAAGTGCAAGCACGGCGCCATCGACCTGGACCTCGGGCTAAGCGTGGGAGCCGCATATGCCAAGTATGACAAATTTAAATATGAGGGTAACCATCTGGTATATACCAAGAGCAGAGACAGGCATGTTCTGCCCTATCCTGTCCTGACCGACCTGCGCGTGGGATTCGTGTACCGGTTTAATTCTATCAGAAACAAATACAGTCATAGACAAAAATAGATATCGATATGATAAGAGATTTAAAAAAGAAAAGTCTGTGGAGTAAGTTCGTGTTGGCAGCCATACTGATATGTGCGGGCCATCATGCACAAGCCCAGCTCATAGCAGGAAAGACAAATGCATTACTTTGGGGAAATCTGACACCGAACTTTTCTCTGGAACTGGTGACTTCGGACAAAACCAGCGTTATGGCAGGCGCATTCTACAGCCTGGACCAAAACCCGCTGGATTGCAGCATCAAAGGTGCGGAAGGACAAGTGAGATACTGGGTAAGCGGACGCCCGATGGTGCAAAGTTTTATCGGACTGGGAGTGCAGGCCATGAGATACGATGCCGTATTCTCGGATACACGCCACTTTGGCGATGCTGCCGGCCCGGGACTGGTGTACGGTTATGTACTGCCGCTGGGCAAGCGTTTCAACATAGAATTCAGTGCCGGAATATCAATGATGTGGTATAGGGAGAAACGCTACGGCAAAGGAATGCCCGAACCGGGTGACTACAACACCACGGGACATAAAATAATGCCCATGGGACTGGGAGTTTCTTGTACTTACATTTTTAAATAACACGGAGAATGATTACTGAAAAATTAAAGATATGGGTCCTGATACTGATTGCAGCGGGATTTACGGGTACTGCCTGCGCACAGAAGATGGTAAAGGTATCGGGCATCGTATACAACATAGCTGAAAACAGAAAAGTACCTTTCTCGGATGTCACCGTTGATGTGTATGCGGCCAAAACCGTAGCTGTAGGAGAAGACATGAAGAAAATACTGGACAGCAATGACCAAGAGAAGACGTTGCTGCTGGACCAGGATGCCAAGACTGCAACCGACAGGAACGGATATTATGAAATTCTCGTTCCGGATAACGGTGCACTGATTTTTAAGGTGGGATTAAGCCCCGCCGTCATAAAGGAAGTAAGACATCAGATGAAAATTGATGTCAGCATAGATGAGGGCGTAATGCTGGAAAGCGTTACCGTAACGGCCATGAGACTGGTGTTGCAACCGGAACCTAAAGCTCCGAAAATAATAGGCAATATGTTCATTCCTTACAACACGTTCAAACTGCCGCCTTACTTCGGCAACAGATTCTCACGACTGATTATCCAACCTTATGTGCTGGACTGCGAATCCAATGATACCATAGCATTCGGCCGCCCCGCCGTATATGACGGCAAGGAGTATTCACTGACCCAAGAACGTAAAATGGGATATAAGATAGAACGTGACCCGCTGTATCCCTATATCCAGCCGGAACCGTTGACTACAAGGGCCATGAATGTAGAATGGACGGATACTATCATTGTGCCCGATCCCAGCCGGAACTATAGTTGCTTTGCCATCGTAAATCTGGAAGATTACAATGCCTGCAACACCAGAACATACAGAATCAATACCTGCCAGACCAAACGCCCGATGCAGTTCCTGCAATATAACCTCTTCTCCGAAGAAATGAATCCGGAACTGTATCAGGAGAAACCGCAGATTGAGAAAAGAAATACGTCTGATAAGATTCAGCTTTCTTTCCTCATCAACTCCGACAAACTGACCGATACTCCTGAAAATGCCCAAAATCTGAATATGCTCAGAAACAAGCTGAAAGAGATATCCGAATCTCCGGGAGCAGTACTGAAAGAGTTCCATGTAATGGGTACGGCCTCTCCGGACGGTCATTACGAAAGCAATCTTCACCTTGCCCAAAAGCGTATGCAGCGTATAGAAAAGGAAATCACCTCCATCCTGCCTCAATATATATTGGACCGCGTTTATCGTAATCCTCAGGCAGAAGTTGCCCCGTGGGAAGATGTTGTAATACTGCTGGAACACAACGGACAAAATAAAGAAGCTCAGGAGGTAAAGGATATACTGGCTAAGAACAAGGGTATAGAAGCCCAAGGCCGAGCCATGAAACGGCTAAGCTACTATCCTACTCTGATTGTTCCTTATCTGGAAGAACTTCGTGTTGTAAACTACGATTGCAGATATGAGATATATCGCGAACCGAGTGACGAAGAAGTGATGGCGCTATACAAACAAAACGGTCTGAAAGGGGATTATACCCGCTACGAATACTGGAAACTGTTCAAACTTCTGAAAGACGAACAAGAACTGGAGAATATATATCGCAAAGCGTATGAAGAATCCATCGAACAGAAACGTCCGTGGGCCTTGGCCGGCAATAATCTTGCCGCTTCCTATCTGAAAAAAGGCATGACGGATACGGATATTCTGGAACCGCTGATAGACAGAAGCGTGCATTCCACCAACTACCAACGCATGAATGCGGACGGAAGCCGTATGGAGCTAATCAACCAAACGGAAGTTATAAGCAACCAGCTATGTATGTACATCAAGAAAGGAGATTTTGAAAATGCAAGCGTACTTACCAAGATGTTGCCGAATGACAGCAAATATGACTTATTGAAAGCTTATACATGGGCCATGGGTGGGTACTTCCAGGGCGGTACTACTCCGGAAGAGCAAGAACGCGCCCGAAAAACTTTTGAAATGATTAAAGCTTCGTCTCCTCAGAATGAGGTCGTAATGTACATGGCGCTCGAAAACCGCGCAGGTAATGCGGCTGCCAGAACCGCACTGGCAAAACTTCCGCAAGACAGCGCCCTGACCTGGTACTTTAAAGCCACGCTGAGCGCCAGAGAAGGAGAAATCGAGTTTATGAATACGGTAACAGCTTTATCCGAATGTTTCAAACGCGACAAGAGTTTTGTTGCCACGGCGCAAAATGACGGAGAATTCAGTGAGGATATCGTACAAGCGGCTATGGATATGTCTAACTTATAATCAGATTTGAAAATGAAATTGAAATATATGATTCCGGCCTTATGTATCTGTACTTGCATAGCGCTACCGGATAATGTCCATGCACAGGAGAAAAGCCAAAAGAGGGATAGTACAGAACGATTCTTCAATGCTATGGACTACAGACTGCAGAAACGGTATATCCCGCAGGGAAGAGAAGTGAACAACAGCCAGCCGGGCAAGAATTTCTCCCTGTCGGTAATGGGCGGTGTGAACAAACTGAGGGGCAGTTCTTCACTGCCGGCATGGTTCAACGGCGGTATTGCCCTGACTAAGGATGTAAGTTCATTCAACTCCTACCGGGTGTCTCTGCTGGGCGGCTTCAACGATGAGCTGAAACAGGGCGGCATCGAACTGGATCACCTGTTCAACCTGTCCGATTATATCGGCGGGTACAAAAGCGGCGCACACATCAGCCTGTATACCGTATTGGGTATAGGCGGCTATGCGAGCAAGCGCGACGGTATGGATGCCAAAATAGCCGGCGGAGTGCACGGTGGCTTGCAGGCACGCTATCATCTGTCGAGAAACTGGGACTGGTATGTGGAACCCAAACTATATCTCTATACCGACGGAATAGACGGTGCGGACTGCCCCAAACGGTATGACGTGGGATATGGCGTGTACACCGGACTGACCTACCGCTTTACCGGTCTTCCCATCAGGATGAAATCGGAAGATATGGGCGATAATATGTTCATAGAAGCGGCTATCGGTACGCAGGGTGATTTCGGAAAGCCCGTGCGCAACAACCTGCCGGCGCTGCAACCGTTGGGTCCTGCCGCTTCACTGGCGATAGGTAAATGGTTCATGCCGCTGGGATGGCGCATCAGCGGCTTCGGCGGTTTCCACTATACATTTAATTCGGACAACTTCAAGAGCGAGGAAGTGTATGGAGGCGGCAGAGCGGAAGTGCTGGTGAACCTGAATACGCTGATTTCGCCGAGTGTGGAAGACCCGAGACTGGAAGTGAACCTTTCCGCCGGCTACGAATTCGGAGCACTGGCGCACAGAAGCAGCGACTATGCCAAGAAGCTTCGTACATTCCACGGTCCTACGGGGTCTATGCAACTGGTATATTTCCTGTCAGACCAAATCGGTATCACGGGTGAGGCGCGATACAGCAAGAGTTTCTATACGCAACCGTTCAAGAGCGGCATCACACAGGACAGACACATGCAGAATGTAGGCGTGATGTTCGGTGTGCAGTACCGTAGAAGAAAGGCCGACTTCGATGCCAAACGCGGCTTCTTCCAGCCTTATAACTTTGCGTATGCCACCGTGGGAACCAACTTCCCCATGCGCACCGCAGGTGTGAAGATGAAGGATATTCCCGATATGCTGGGACAACAGATAAGCTTGGGTGTGGGACGCCAGTACACTCCGCTGTCTGCCGTAAGAGGAAGCATCGAGATTGGACGGTATGCTTATCAGCACGGGGGTGTATATCCGCTGTCTGTCACCGCCGATTACATGCTGAACCTTACCAACATGATAGGCAATTACAACGAGAACCGCATATTCGATTTGAGTGCCTTTGCCGGTATCATCTATACGCACCACGAAATGGAAGACAAGAATTACTTCGGCATTCAGGGCGGTCTGCAGCAGAGCTTCAAACTGAACGACCGCTGGAATATCTTCGCGGAAGAGTATTTGAGAGGATATAACGGCAAGATTACTCCTTCGGCACGTGCATATACAAGCGGAGAGTATACTTTTGTTCTCGGCGCTTCGATAGGAACAAGTTACCGTTTTTAAAATAATACAAGGTTAGTATGACTATCGCCATTGATTTTGACGGCACAATCGTAGAACACCGGTACCCTAAAATAGGGAACGAGATCCCTTTTGCCACTGATACGCTGAAGATGCTTATTAAAGACCGCCACCGGCTGATATTGTGGACCGTACGTGAAGGAAAGCTGCTGGACGAGGCCGTGGAATGGTGCAGGGAACGGGGCGTGGAGTTTTATGCCGTCAACCGGGACTATCCCGAAGAGGATGCCGCCCATCACGGCTTCTCGCGCAAGGTGAAAGCGGACCTCTTCATTGACGACCGCAACCTGGGCGGCCTGCCCGACTGGGGAGACATCTACCGCATGGTTCAGGAGAAGCTGACGTATGAGGAGTTGTATCGCGATACCGATAAAACTCCGCAACAAAAGAGAGGCGGTTTCTGGAGCCGGTTCAGGAAATAATCCTTTTTTGATATATATCAAACAGTACCTTAAAATAACTCTTTAAATTTGCAACGTCATTTAGAAAACGATAGAGTAAATTAGTTTTTGAAAGAGAAAGGTTAGTTTTTTTAGGGTACACTAAAAAAAACGGGCAGCACGGAGTACAGGAAGAGATTCCTACCGTAGCTGCCCGGTTTTTTATTCGGTTGCCTGCTGTTTTATGACAAAGTTCCGGCTCAGTAAAGCTCGTGCCGCCCCACTTCCTCAAAGAGTGTGGCCAGCTTCCCGATGACCGGTTTCAGATACCGCCCGCCTTTCTCTGCGGATGCTTTCCTGGGATTGCCCACTCCGCTATCCACAGTGGCTTTGTCCCAATGACGGGGCGCCCATGCCACCTTTTCATTCAGCGAGGCAATGGCAAACGGACGGGAATCGCCGTCGCCGGCCTCATCGAGATTCACCAGCTCGGGATGATAGTACATCATGGCGGAAGTCTCCGATTCGCCGGCATGGTCGTCTATGGCAGCCTCGAAATAGTCTTTGGTGGGAATGATGCCGAACCAGTCGGTTGCCAGAATCAGGAAATCGGGATAGGCAAAAGCAAGGTCGCGAATCATTCCTTTGAAATTATTCCCGCCGTGACCGCTGAGGATAATCAGCTTCCGTATGCCCTGGGCATGAAGGGAAGCCACTATATCTTCCAGGATAGCCTGCTGGGTGGCATAACGGGTATGTATGCAGAAAGGAAGCTCGCGCTGTCCCGGATTGTGGGCGCCAAAAGGCACAGGAGGCATCACCATGCAACGAACTCCGGAGCGTTCCAACGCCAGCGCAGCGGCATCCACGGCAATATCGTGCGGCAGAATGCAGTCCGTCAGATAAGGCAGATGCAGATTGTGCGGCTCGGTGGCTCCCCAGGGAAGGACAACAACATCATACTTCACGTCCTTCACCTTTCCATAGCAGGAAACGGTAAGGTCTATTTCTCTTCTTTCCATATCGGGTATCTTTAAAGGTTACTGTTTCCGGTATTCCTTGGGCGAAAAGCCGGTGTGGTGCTTGAAGTATTTGCCAAAGAAAGACTGATTGGCAAAGTGCAGCTCGTCGGCTATCTCCTGAATGCTCTGCTCGGAGGATTTCAACATGGCTTTCGCCTCCAGAATCACGAGGCTGTCAATCCACTCGCCCGCCGTCTTTCCGCTCACCTCTTTCACCACGGTAGAGAGGTGCTTGGGCGTAAGGAACATCTTGCCGGCGTAATAGGACACGCTCCTCTCCTCTTTGTAAAACTCGTATACGTACCGGATGAAGCGTTCGAACAAATCTTCCTTGCGGCTTTTCGAAACACGCTCCTTTACGGTGTGTCCCTGATAGATGTCGTATATCTCGTAGAACAGCGCCATCAGCAATCCCTGCGTAATCTCCTTGCGGTAGGGATTGTCCTTCAGCTTCACCTTGCTCCACAGGAAAGAGTGATATTCCTCGAACGCCTGCAACTCGTCGGCAGTGACAGCGATGCAAGGGCGCTCCTTTATCATGAAGAACATGGGAAACAGTTGCTGCATCGTGGGTATCACCAGATCCATGAAGTCGCGGGACACGGCTATGAAGCTGCCTGAAAAATCATCGGAACGCCCGCCCTGCTGCACAATCTGCTCGGGCAGGATGATGCAAAGCATCCCTTCACGCATTTCATAATCCCGCAAGTTGATGTTCAGCTTGCACCAGCCTTTCCGGCAGACGGCAAAGCAGGCAGCGTTCAGACGCATTGGATATGGCGTGAAAGGGATGTCCCTTATATCATCGAAAATAGCGAAATCATTGCCGATAAAGTCAATCATGGGCAGGTGTTGTATACCGGAGATATCAACGTTGCGTATCTGTTTTGTATTCATTATTCATGCGCTTTGCCGGCAAATATAGGATTATTCACGGAATTATTGGTTTAAAAATCGTGAATGTTGTCCTAATTCATTATTTTAAAGCCGATGAAGAACGTACGCGGCTGCGTGGGGCCGTAGAAATAACCGGCATCACGGAACTCGCCCTTATCCAAGTCTTTCTGGAAGCTGTTGAATATATTCTGCACACCGGTGTTCAGTTGGAACTTGATGTGGTCGTGCAGCACGAAGGTATAGTTCAGCTTCAGGTTGAGGTCGAAGAACTGGGGCGTGGTCTCCATGCGGTCTTCCGCGATGTACCCGGCATAGTGCGGCACAATCATCTTGCCCGTATACGTGCCGGAGAGGGAGAAGTCGAAATTCTTCAGCGGAGCGGACGAGAAGGTGAAGTAGCCGTAATAGTCGGGCGTGCGGGGCATGCGCTTGGTGGTCAGATCCTTGCCGTCCACCTGTGTCCAGACTTCCTCGCGGGTGTAGCGGCTGCGCTGCGCGGTAAAGCCCAACTGGAGCTGCGCTTCCTTGCCGTGAGCAATCTTGGCGTCGAGGTTGGCGCCGTACACGCGGGCGCCGTTGCCGTTGCGGCGTTCCTTGATTACATCGCCCACATCGTTTTTGCCGATGTCCTCGAGCACGAATACGTGGCGCAGGTCGGTATAGAAACCCTCTACAAGGATGTTTGCCTGCCAGTGTCCCAGGTGGGCGGTCCAGTCCACCGAGCCGCTGTAACTGTTGGAACGCTCCTCGCGCAGGTTGTCCGCCAGCTTGATTTGCACGCCTTCGCCGCCTACTGCGGTGACGTGCAGGTCTTCATCGTAGGCCTGCGGGGCACGGAAACCGGTGGAGTACGTCAGGCGCGCCTGGAAGTCCTCGGTAGGCTTATAAAGCAGGTTGACACGGGGACTGAATATCAGTTTGTCTATCAGGTTGTGCTTGTCCAAACGGGCGCCGACGAGCATGGTCAGTACGTTCATCTTCCACTCGTTCTGCACGAAGGCGCTGGCGATGCGTACATCCTGCTGCATATCGCGGTGATAGCCCGTCATGACATCGTGCAGGGAGTTGTTCTGATACTCCAATCCGCCCGTGAAGGTGGCGGGGGCGAAAAGACAGTTATTCATGTTGCCCACGTACATGCCGCCTGCCACCCACGTCAGGTCGTCCGTCTTGCCGTAGGCGTTCATGTCCTTCTGTGCGCCGTAGTAGCTGTTGCGGTCGGTGTGCTGGATGGAGCCGTACAAGGAGATTTTATGCTTATACTCGCGCCAGAAGAGGTCGTAACTCAGTCCGCCGCTGTTGATAATGTGCTTGGTCTGCTCGGTGATGTCCGCCTCGTGGGGCTGAAGGTCGAACTTGTTGCCGCCGCGGCGGAACTCGTTGGTGGTGTGATATTCCAGGTTGATACGGCTGAAATGCGTGGGACGGTAGTAGGCGCGGAAGCCGAAGGTGTTCATATTCAGCTTGCCCAGCTCGGAGAAACCGTCGCCGTCACGGTCGTACGGATTGCGGTTGCGGTAGCTTTCGTAGAGGGCGATGCCGTAGGAGTTGTCTTTTGACACCAGGGATACGTTCCCGCCCATGTACTGCTCCCAGGACTTGCCGTCCATGTTGGAGAACATGCTCGACACCTGGAAGGAGTTGTTAATGGGGTCTTTGGTGATGATATTGATAGTTCCGCCCACAGCATTGGCGCCGAACAGCGCCGAACCGCCGCCGCGTACCACCTCTACCCTCTCGATCATGTTCACCGGTATCTGCTCCAGCCCATATACCCCGCTCAGCGCACTGATGACGGGACGGCTGTTTATCAGGATTTGCGAGTACGGACCTTCCAGACCGTTGATACGCACCTGGGGGAAACCGCAGTTCTGGCAGTTGTTCTCTACCCGCAGGCCTGACTGGTAGTTGAGCGTCTTGGCAAGGTCGGTGGAGTTCACCATCTCAAAGAGCTTGGCGCTCATCACGTTCACCACCACGGGAGCAGCCTTGCGGCTCACCTCGTTGCGGTTGGCGGACACCACGACCTCATCGGTCATGAAGCTTTCCTCTTCCATCTGGAAATGCACCACCGCCGTAAAGTCCTTGTTTACTTCAATCGCCTTTTCCTGTGTCTTATAGCCTACGGCGGATACGCGCAACGTATATTTACCCGCCGGCAGGTTCTTGAACTCGAACTGACCTTCTTCATTGGACACTGTTCCCTGTCCGCTGCCTACAATCAAAACGGTGGCATACGGTATATTCTCTTCCGAACCTTTTACAAGAACATGGCCGGAAATCATGTTGCCTTCCCTGATAGGATTTGCGGCAACGGCTACGCCGATACCTGCCACAGCAAGTATCAACGCCAATATAATTTGTTTCATTTGAATAATCGCTTTTATTTCAGTTACTTAATGATACCAATTCTGTACTGGTACTTGGTACGGCAAGTACCAAAGGCAGGTACGACGGATACCAAACATTGGTACGGCGAGTACCAAAGATTGGTACATCGAATACCAAGCATCGGTACAACGAATACCCAACGTTGGTATGGAGCATACCAGGCGTTGGTACAACACTATCAAAGGGTAACGGAATAAGGGGGAGCGCGGAGAAAGGGCATCCGACACGCTTTTCCCTTTATGACGGGTGTATCGGTTTCGCTTTCCATCACCTGCAACAGAGAGCGCATCGGGTGTTGCAGCTCGCAGCAGTCCGGCGTGTCCGAACTGAAGTGCGACAGCAGGCCGATGACAATCAGCGAGTCGGTGGAGTGCGAATGCTGGTTATGGAAAGGGTGCGAGTGGGTTATCAGCACCCCGTTGACGTAGTGGACGTGGGTAAACGCCGTTATGCTTGCCTGGTACGCCACGAAGAGCGCCAGCAAGCATAATGCGCATATGGTTCTTTTTATTCCTCTCACGTCTTACGGTTTGTTTCTTGAGTTAGGGACGGCAAAGGTAATACTAATTTCGGTTTGTACCAAACAGAAATTCATAATCGCGTTTGGAAGCGGGAACAGCCCACTCCTCCGGAATGAATTTCCACTGGCCGAGCGCACGCGGCTCGATTACCTTCTTCTGCTCGATGTACTGCATCAGGTAATAGCGCAAATCCTTGTCGGTAGAGCTGATGATGCGCTCCTTCAACTTTTCCTGAGGGATGCCCGCGCCTTTCGTCAGCAGTTCCCCGCCGCCGTTGCCGCGATAGGAGTTCAGGGCTACCGTGTACATCTTGTCCATGTGGAACGGAGTGCCGTCTGCCATGCTGAGGATGGTTACCTTACTGCCGTACGGCTTCGTGACGTCTACCGTATAGATGATGCCTGCGGCGGAGTCGAAATTGAAACTGAAGTTCTTGAAGGCAGCCCTGTCCGCAGCGCCTTCGCGGGGTTGGTCGCGGAGCAGCAGGATGTGGTCGTCGGGCGAAGTCATGCGGTTGGTCCACAGGTCGTAGGACATCTCCAGGGCATCGTGCACTTCCTTGCCCGAAAGTTTCATGGTGTAGAGCATGTTCTCGTACTTGTAGAGGTTGAACATGTCGTACACGTAAATATCCCCTTCCTTAATCTGCGTGTCGTAGGACAAGGGAGCCGCCAATGAAATCTCGGCGCCGCTGATGTCCAGCTGCAAGGTATGGATGAGGTCGATGAAGGCGGAAGAACCGAAATAGGCGGGACGGGTGGAGACCGTCTTCGTGAAGCGTCCGATTCTTTTCGATACAAAATCCTGAATGGTGGCGTACTGCGGCGAGAAGCGTTTCATGAATTCACCGCTGATGCCGTAGGGGGCGGTTTCGGTGAGCACGCCGTCAATCTGCTTGTCCGTAACCTTGCCGTTGCGCAGGGCCACGGTAATGTCGATGTCGCTCACCACAATGCCGTTGCTGGCGGGGTCCATCACCAGTACGGAGTCGCCTGCCACGTTCTGCACCTTCTTGCATTCGCGGGCGTGGTCGTGGCCCATAAGCACGATGTCGAAGCCCGGAACATTGCGGGCTACGTCCAGCGAGGCATTCTCCCGGTATTTGCCGCCCATCAGCAAGGCGTCCTGTCCGGCATGGAACATACCGATTACAATATCGGGACGCTCCTTTTCGCGGATTATCTTCATCCACTTGCGGGCGGTGTCTTCCATGTCGTCAAAACGAAGCCCCCGCCACAGATTCTCGGAGAGCCACACCGGAATGGCGGGCGTTATCATACCGAGAACGGCAATCTTCACTCCGTCGCGCTCCAGCACCTTGTAGGGGCGGAAGTGAGGTTCGCCCGTAGCGGTATCGATGATGTTGGCGCCCAGCACCGGAGCACGGCAGTCGCCTGCCCAACGGTCGAAAACGGCACGTCCCGTCTCTACATCGTGGTTGCCCATATTGGCGGCATCATAGCCCATGAAGTTCAGCATATCGGCGGTTACGTGGAGCGATACCGTGTCGATGTAGTTATAGTAATAGGCGGTGGGCTGGCCTTGCAGGATGTCGCCGTTGTCCAGCAGAATCAGGTTGTCCTTATAGGTTTCGCGCGCTTTCTGCACGAATGCGTGCACGCGTGCCAGGCTTCCGGCAGCCTCCCGCTGAAGGATGAAATCGTGGGGATAGAAATTACCGTGGATATCACTGGTCTGTACTATTTTCAGTTTTACTTCTTTATCCTGCGCGGCAACTGCTCCAATCAGCAGGAACATCCACGCAAGACAGCAGGTCAGTCTTTTCATTTCGTTGTTCTGTTAATGTATAACATATAATGTGTAAACGGCGCAAAGATATAATAAAACTCACAAAAAGGCGGTAGGGAAAGATTGTTTTTCGTACTTTTGGCGCTCATTATCAAAAAAAGAAGCTGACATGACACAAATCTTTCACAGCATGATAGCTGCCATTCTCGGCATATCGGAAAAGCAAATCGGGCAGACACTCTCCCTGCTCGACGACGGAGCAACCATCCCGTTCATCAGCCGCTACCGCAAGGAAATGACGGGCGGACTGGACGAAGTGCAGATAGAATCCATCCGTACCCATTACGAAAAACTGAAGGAAACGGCGAAACGGAAGGAGACCATCGTCGCCACCATCCGCGAACAGGGGAAAATGACCCCGGAACTGCAAAAGCGCATTGACGACACGTGGGACAGCACTGCCCTCGAAGACATCTACCTGCCCTACAAGCCCAAACGGAAAACCCGTGCGGAAGCCGCCCGCCAGAAAGGACTCGAACCGCTTGCCACCCTGCTGATGCTCCAGCGCGAGCCCCATCCCGAACAGCGTGCCGCCGCCTTCGTGAAAGGCGATGTAAAGGATGCGGACGATGCCCTGAAAGGTGCGCGCGACATCATAGCCGAACAGGTGAGCGAGAACGAACGCGCCCGCAACATGCTGCGGAATACCTTTGCACGCCAAGCCCTGCTGACCGCCAAAGTGATAAAAGGCAAAGAGGAGGAAGGCGCCAAATACCGGGATTACTTCGACTGTTCGGAGCCCCTGAAACGATGCAGCTCGCACCGCCTGCTTGCCATCCGCCGCGCCGAAGCGGAAGGTCTGCTCAAGGTGAGTATCAGCCTCAACGACGAGGAGTGTGTGGAACGGCTGGAACGGCAGTTTGTACAGAGCAACAACGCCTGCGGGAAGCAGGTGGCGGAAGCCGTGCAGGATGCCTACAAGCGTCTGTTGAAACCGTCCATCGAGACCGAGTTTGCCGCGCAAAGCAAGGAGCGTGCCGACGATGAAGCCATCCGCGTCTTTGCGGAAAACCTGCGGCAGTTGCTGCTGGCATCGCCCCTGGGGCAGAAAAGGGTGATGGGAATAGACCCCGGATTCCGCACCGGCTGCAAGGTGGTGTGCCTGGATGCACAGGGCAACCTGCTGCACAACGAGAATATCTACCCGCATCCGCCGGTGAACCAAAGCAAAGAGGCGTTTGCCAAACTGCAGAAGATGATAGAGGCCTATAAGGTGGAAGCCATCGCCGTGGGCAACGGCACTGCCAGCCGCGAGACGGAAGATTTCCTGAAACGGCAGACGTTCAACCGGGAAGTGCAGATTTTCATTGTCAGCGAGCAGGGTGCATCCATCTACTCCGCTTCCAAGATAGCCAGGGATGAGTTTCCGGAATATGATGTAACGGTGCGCGGTGCCGTATCCATCGCCCGCCGGCTTATGGACCCGCTGGCGGAGCTTGTCAAGATAGACCCGAAGTCCATCGGTGTGGGGCAATACCAGCACGACGTAGACCAAACCAAGCTGAAGAAATCCCTCGACCAGACTGTGGAGAACTGCGTAAACCTGGTCGGCGTAAACCTGAATACGGCAAGCAGCCATCTGCTGACGTATATATCGGGACTTGGTCCTCAACTGGCGCAGAACATCGTGAACTACCGCGCCGAGAACGGAGCATTCGCATCGCGCAAGGAGCTGATGAAAGTTCCGCGCATGGGTGCAAAGGCTTTTGAGCAATGTGCCGGCTTCCTGCGCATACCGGATGCCAGGAATCCGCTGGACAACACGGCGGTGCATCCCGAAAGCTACCACATCGTGGAGCAGATGGCAAAGGACCTGGGATGCAGCGTGGCCGAACTGATTGCCGACAAAGAATTGCGCCGGAAGATACAGCCGGAACGCTACCTCTCTCCCACCGTCGGAATGCCGACCTTGAAGGATATCCTGCAAGAGCTGGAGAAGCCGGGGCGTGACCCGCGCGGGCCTATCAAAGTGTTCGAATTCGATAAGAACGTGCGTACAATCGATGATTTGCGCATAGGCATGGAACTGCCGGGCATCGTGGGGAATATCACCAACTTCGGCGCTTTCGTCGATATAGGTATCAAGGAAAACGGCTTGATACACCTCTCCCAGCTTGCGCAGAAGTATGTATCAAACCCTAATGAGATTGTATCCATCCATCAGCAGGTACGCGTAAAGGTGCTCAGTGTAGATACCGAACGGAAACGTATACAACTGACGATGATTGGGGTTAGCGGTTAGCGATTAGGGGTTAGTGATTAGTGATTAGCGATTAGTGATTAGCAGGCTGCGCACTCACACCGCAAGGCACTAATCCCTAATCACTAATCCCTAATCACTAACCCCTAATCCCTATATATCAGCTTGTCCTTGTCATTGCCGAAAAGGTTATCGCCCAAAGTTGTAATCTTATTGCCGGTGGCAAGGACATGACGAAGATTGTCGCATCCCATGAATGCACCGTACTCTATGGCTGTTACACCGGAAGGAAGTTCCAAGGTGCCGCACAACCGTCCGCATCCGCTGAACGCACGCTGGCCGATGCTCTTCAAGCCATGGGGCAGTTTGATATTGAGCAGGTATTTCTTTTGGGTAAACGTGTATTCGGGGATAGTTGTGGCATTGCACTTGGACAAATCCACGCTCACCAGATTGGGCATGTAGTTGCGTATCAACGTAAAGTCCGCCTCGTCCATCTTACCTTCTACCGTAAGGAAGTTCACATCTTTGGGCTGTATGCCCGCACGAAGCAGTTCGCTGGCAAGGCTGCCCATGGTGGCTATCTGCACCAAAGCTCCTACCGGTTCGCCCTCTATGAAAGCGAATGTCTCCCACCGCTTGCCGCGACGATAGGAATCGCTGCTACCCAGAGGGACGAATATCGCCGTTACACTGTCCGCCAGAGCTTCGGGCAACAGGTTGGGGGGAGTTTTCTTGCGTATGCGGCAAATCTTCAGATTGGTGCATCCCTTGAATGCGCCGTCTTCGATGTTCTTGGTCTTGTCGGAAAGGATTACCTCCGTCAAGGATGTTTTTCCGGCAAAAGTGCTGTCGCCAAGCTGCTTGCAGAAAGCATAGGACGGGATGCAATTGGCGGGATAGATGTAAAAGCGGTCGGGATGCGTACCGTTCTTTCCGGCATACATACTGATGGATGCATTGGAGATGTCCAGTATTTGCAGTTTCTTGAATTCATCGCGCAGGTGGCGGAAATCCACTGCGTTCAGCTTGCCTTGCAGGACAAGGTGGGTAATCTCGTTCGCTTCTTCTTCGGTGAGCATTTCCACCAAAGTACCGGGTTTGGCAACGGTATATCTCCTGGAAGTCTGGGCGGAGACGTTCGATATCATAATGCCCAGTCCGGCTACTAAAAGTATCTTTTTCAGGTTCATGTTTTAAGTGTCAGATTGATTTAATTTTCAAATATAAGAAGAAAGCGCCAACCGTGAATAATGATTTCTCTTTTTATTTGTATATTTGTTGTAATCTGAAGTATCTTATTTGATTATCAATGCTTTGTAGAAAACTCGCATGAGAACGGGCAACGGATAAGAAAATTCCAAGCTGTTTAGAATCACTATATTCCTCATGCTTTCAAATAACTCTTTTTTCTTGATGCAAAGGTAGCATTTTTTCGTGATTGCCGGTAATTTTCGGGCATAAAATATCACGGTCATTTCAAGAAACATATACAGCGGACATGACAGCCATACCGTAGCCGAATCCCCGTAACTCACAGGCAAAGGTAACCCGTGTCCTGCTCGTACAAGCAAGGTCAAGCCCTCCGGGTGTCGTGGAAAAATCATCCTCGCCCGGAGGGCTTGCGGTATTTTTCCCGCCAACCTTGCATGTACGGGACACGACCTTTTATGGCCTGTAGTTACGGGAACTCCGGCCCCGAAAAGCCGGATCACTAAAAATAAATTGTTATGTCACAGCAGGTAACAAAAGAAAAGTACAGTATCGAAACACTCAGAGAGCGGAATGTTTCATACGACCACCAGCATTGGCTGACACAGGAAGATGTGGATATGGCCAACAGTTATGTGGAACTCATTGAGCGGACACGCTCTAAGATTACACCGCAAATCGGAGACAGGCTGGTATATGTAACCGAACACGGGGATTATTACGGAAACGCCCTTATTGACAGCAGGAGTGCAAAAGAAGGATATCTTTCCGTATGCGAACAGCCGTATGTGCCTTTCGTGTGGGAAGAGGACGGCAATATCCGTCTGAGTGTCAGCGGAGGCGCATTCCATTCCGTGAATCCGGAGGAACTGAAATTCCTGAAATGGACGGAAGGGGTGTTCAAGGACTGGGGGCATTGCGGTGCTTGCGCCAACGGTTCGGTGTCATTTCTGGCTAAGGTACCGTTATGGTTTTATGCCGAACCCAATCCCAGGTATGGAGATTTCACGACCGAGACCTACCGGAAGTTCTACCTACACAAAAGGGAGGAATCGGAAAACGGCAATCTCTATCAAGGCTTTGACATCGCTTTTCGGGACGAAGCCGAGTTCCGGCAGTTCCTGAAGGACTACGAAGGAACGGTGTTCAAGGGAAATTGGGATAATCAAATCGTGTTATGGTGTTTCCGTCGGGAATATGTGTTCTTACCTTCCGCCGAATGGGAAAAGATAAAAATCCCTGCCGTAGAGCGAAAGCTCAACTTCCATCCCGAGCAGGTCAAGATAGTCAAGGACATGGAAAAGCACATCACTTATTTCTACCGGATTAAACCGGATAATTTTTAACATTTAACCCTAACAGATATGCAAACGACAACAGCACCCAAGGCCGGCAACGCTCCCGACCTGCTTCAAGGCATTCTGAGCGTACAAGTGAGAAACGAGGACAAGATTACGGAACAGGACCGTGTCTATTGCCAGACGCAGCAAAACCTGCTTTACAAGACACTCGACCAGATTGACCGCTGGTACGCCGTCTTCAAGGAAGAAGCCGAACAATACCAAGCCGAACGTAAGTTCCATTACGAAGAAAACGGCAAGGTTTCCATGCGTGATTTCTACACTTACCATAACGACAGGGAAGACTATTCACACAACGAGTTCAAACCGTTTGACCTGATTAACGATCTGGTAGATAAGAACCGAAACGCCAACGCGAATTTTGCGAACCGCATCATTTCTTATTTCAACAGGACTTACAAAGTGTCGGTTCCTGAGTATAAAATAGACGAAAAGACCCTTCCGATGGGCTTCCGTCCTGTTTATGACACATATGTAGATGTAGTCATCGAACACTTGGGCGGCAAGAGTTTCCGGGAAACGGCCGTGGAAGAACTGCTCGCACGCCTGAGCAAAGTTGTCAGACCGGCATACTGGAGCAAAGTCAAGACGGAGTTGAAGAAGGACAAGATAATCTTTCCCGAAATCATCCGTTTCGACGATTTTTCCATGCAATACAACCAAAGGAACAGAATCTCCTACAACTACGGCGGAGAACTGGAAACCCTGTGTGCCGGCATTGCCTACGGTGCGGATGACATACTGAATGGAAATTCAAAGATGATTATCCGTTTTGATGACAACGACATTTCTGTCACAGACTGGTACGACCTTACGACCACCAATGCCGAGCAAATCCGATTCTACAAGAACGGACGTATCGATGTCCGGTTCAAGGACAGTGCGGCAGCCGAAAGTTGTTTCAAGCGTCTGCATCTGGATGAAATCACCCTAAGAGAAAACTGACCATGATAAGATTTACACAGCACCCCGTAAGGCAATCCTTGCGGGGTGTTTTCATTTTTAACGATAAACAGATAAAGTCATGTATACCATCATCCCCCAACAGATACCGCAAGGTATGCGTGCCGAAGTCAACGAGAAGATACTTTTCGCCATAGACTCCGGCAAGAACCTCATTCCGGCGGAGAGCATCTACAACTGCTATACCGGTATCGGAGGGCTGCACAACCTCAAACAGTCCGACTTTGCCAGCTACCACGAGTATGCCGAAGCGAAGAAGGAGTTCGAGATGGGACAGTTCTTCACCCCGCATGAAATATGCCGGGACATGGTGGATATGCTGTGTCCTGTCTCATCCGAAATGGTTCTTGACATGTGTTGCGGTATGGGCAATTTCTTCAACCATCTGCCCAACCCGCATAATGCCTACGGCTTCGACATAGACGGCAAGGCCGTGTCTGTCGCACGATACCTCTACCCGGAAGCCCATATCGAGAAATGCGACATCCGGCAATACTATCCGGAACAACGTTTCGATGTTATCATCGGCAATCCTCCTTTTAACTTGAAGTTCGACTACAAACTGTCGCAGGAATACTATATGGACAAGGCTTACGATGTGCTCAATCCGGCAGGAATCCTGATGGTCATCGTGCCCTGTTCCTTCATGCAGAGCGGGTTCTGGGAGAAGACACGGATAGCCGGTATAAACGGCAGATTCTCATTTGTCGGTCAGACGAAGTTGGGCCCGTCAGCCTTTGCCGCAGTCGGAGTCCATGACTTCAATACGAAAATCATGGTATTTCTCCGTAAATCGGGCCACATCAAGATGCAGGCTTACAACGCGGAAGAATTCATAACGGCGGACGAGCTGAAAAAGCGCATCGGCGAGGCAAGGGCGATGAAACACCGGTTGCGTTTCGACCTGATGCGCGAAACCAACCGGATCAACAAGGAAGAACTTGAGCTGTTCGAGTACAAACTTGCCAAGTACATGTACGAGCTGAAGGCGCACGCCAAGTTGAACAAACATATAGACAAGGCGGAAGCGTTGGTCACGAAGTTCCGTAACCAGAAACCGCCTGAGAACGCCACGCGGGAGCAGGTGGAGCAATGGGAGAAGAACAAACTGACCCCGAAGAAAGTGCTTGCCGTCATCCGCAGGTACATCACCTCGCAAAATACCGTACCTCGCAAGGAAGTGGCATTGGTGAAGACCTCATACGGCTTCAAACTGAAACAATATGCTCCGCGACTCCTTGACAAAGTTCCGCACAAGGCGGCAAGTATCAACGACCTCGTGCTGGAACGTACTGAACTGCCCATGCCGGAAGTGCCGACAGAAAAGAACATGCACCAAATCCGTGCGGCGGAGAAACTGATCCGACGCAAGCGGAGAGAGTACGAAATGCAGAACCGGCAGTTCCCGGAAATGGAGGAAGATGGCAGGCTGAAAGAATACCTGGACCGGTGTGCATTCATCAACAAGGACGGCGAGACCTGCGAGTTTACCACGCTCCAGAAACACGACCTGAACCTCGTCTTGCAGAAACGCCACGCGCTGCTGAACTGGCAGCAAGGCTCTGGCAAGACAGCCGCCGTGTACCATCGTGCCAAATACCTGCTCAAATTCCGCAAAGTACGGAATGTCATCATACTGGCTCCTGCCATCGCCACCAATATGACATGGATACCCTTCCTCTCGATAAACAGGGAACAGTTCCGGGTGGCAAGGAACAATGCCGACCTGGAAGCTGTGCCGGAAGGCGTGTTCATCGTCCTATCCACCTCCATGCTCGGCAAGCTGAAACGGGGCATGGCAAGGTTTGTCAAACGCAGTTCAAGAAAACTGTGCCTTGTTTTCGACGAGTCGGACGAGATAACCAACCCGTCGTCACAACGTACAAGGCATATCCTCGGTCTCTTCCGCCGCCTCAAATACAAGATACTCGACACCGGTACGACCACACGCAACAACATCGCCGAACTGTACAGCCAGTTTGAGCTGTTATATAACAATTCCATAAACATGGTCTGTTGGAGCAGTCGTGTGTACCACGAGAACAGGGACAAGGAGATAGAGGAAGATAACAATCCGCACTATGGTGAGCCGTTCCCCGCTTTCAGGGGGCATGTGCTTTTCCGTGCCTGCCACTGTCCGGGGAAATCCACCGTGTTCGGCATTGAGAAGCAGAACCAGGATGTCTATAACAAGGAGGAGCTGGCCGGCCTTATCGGGAAGACCGTCATTACACGCAAGTTCAGGGACTTTGCAGGAGAGAAATACAAGATACGGACACATACCGTCAGCCCGTCCGACGGCGAGCGTGAGGTTTACCGTGTCATCATCGAGGAGTTCTGCCGCATCTGCGAACTGTATTACAACAGCACGGGGGATGCAAAGAAGGATGCCGGACTCCGGCTTATGCGCCAGATCAAGCTGCTCATCAAGGCCTGCTCCGTCCCACACCTGATAGAGGGCTATTCCGGAGACGGGATTCCGAACAAGACAAGGTACATCGAAAGGCTGGTACGGAAGATACCCGGCAAGGTGGCTGTCGGCTGCACGTCCATAGCCGCATTCGACCTTTACGAGAGCCGTCTTCGCGAATGTTTTCCTGACCGTCCCGTATTTGTGGTCAAGGGCGACGTGGCGTTCAAGAAACGGCAAAGCATCGTGACGGAGTTCGATTCCACCATCAACGGCATACTGGTATGCACGCAGCAGAGCCTGAGCAGTTCGGTGAACATACCCACCTGCAACGACGTGATACTTGAATCCCTGCAATGGAACATCCCGAAGATGGAGCAGTTCTACTTCCGTTTCATCCGTCTCGACTCCAAAGAGCTGAAGGACGTGCATTATGTCACCTACAAGGACTCCGTGGAGCAGAACCTGATGGCGCTGGTGCTTACCAAAGAGCGGCTGAACGAGTTCATCAAGACGGGCGAAGTAAAGGAACAGTCGGAAATCTTCGAGGAGTTCGACGTCACCATGTCCGTCATCGAGAGCCTGCTGGTCAGGGAACGGGACAGCGAAGGCAAGATACACATCAGCTGGGGAAGCCAGCGCATCATGAACTGAAAAATGGAAAAACAAATGAGAAACCGCAGATTCCATTCCACAGGCAAAGGTAGCCCGCCCCCTTACCGGCAGGGCAAGGTCATGCCGCAAGCGGTTTTCGGGAAAATCATCCTCGCCGGAGGCTCCGGTATTATCCCGAAAAACCCTGCACTGCCGGGGTGCGGACCTTTTGGAGCCTGTGGAATGAAATCCCCGGTTCCGAATCATAAACTATAATGAAGAATATCATGGACTTGAATCAGGCAGAAGTGGCAGTGACCACGCAGCATCTCATAGACATGGGGCAGGAAAAAGACAACCTGCTGCAAATGTCCGACTTCGGCGACATGGGGGAATTCCTGTGCACCTGCTCCGAACTGTTTCCCGAAGAGGAAACTCCGGAATACAGGTACACGAGATGGGAGGAAATCCCGGACCTGCTCATCAACCGGGAATGGCTGTGTTCCAACTTCTTCGAGATAAGGGAGGCGATGGAACAGCTGGAGGAACCCGACAAGGATTGCTTCTTCGACTGGTGTGACCGTTACGGGCATGACATCAGTACGGAAGACCCGCACCTGCTGGTGGCGCACTATATCGAACTTTATGGAAATGCGGCCTATATCGACGATGAGCCTTGCCCGGACAGCGGGGATGACAGCCTGCTGTACTATCCGGGCATATCAAGCAACTATTTCGACACGGGTATTCCCCGCTTCGAGGTATTCGATGACAATTACGATTAAAGCGTATAAACATATACAAGATGGAAATCAACTTCAAAGGACCGGTAATGCCGGTTGACCCCTATTCGCAAATGGCGTTTGTGGAGATACTGAACATTCTCCTGACGGCAGGGCACATCGTGGATGTGAACAGGTTCCTGATAAACAGGAATGCCAATCCGCTATTCGGCTCGTTGTCAGGATATTTCAGATGGTCATTCTCCGACAACCACTTTACCCTGTGGCAACGGGTGGAATACAACTCGCCGCTCTGCTTCAGCCGGCGCATATTCAGCATCCATTTCGGGATGCTGGCAAGCCGTGACAGGAAAAGAGACAATACGGTAATGAACTAAAAACATATCAATATGAGTCACCAGGTAATTACAAGAATGGCATACAATGCCAAAACCAAGCAGATAGAAACTTGGCAGCATTCCAACAACGTGTGGCCGACAACAGACCATTTTTATGCATTGGATGTGAAAACAGACGAACAGATGTTTGAATTCATAACATTGATAGCAAACGGATTGTAGCAAGGGCGCAAATGGCGTAAAGCATTCAAGACACTTTTTGAAGAATATCCGGAATTGGTCAGGTCCTCATACGAGCACGAGCTTAGAGGCCAACCTTGGAAGGCATACTGTGCCATTTGCAAAAAATATGAGGAACTTGCCCAAAGCAAATGCAATGAAATAGTTGCGCGATTCAGGCAACTTACCGGGATTGTCTGACCCAAACAGATGCAAAATATATGGAAGAGATAAAGATTTCAAACAGACAAATCGCGCTGATGGCTTTCGACCGGTTGCGCAAGGAAGACAAGACAGATTCCGCATTGAAACTCGCACGGTGTATGCTGCATGGCACAAGCATATCTCTTGGCATAGGTGATATCGACTGGGAGATAGACAGGGCAATACAGCAGTGCGGAGGAGTGCCAAGAACAGGATACAGATACACGGCTTATTTCCACTTCAACCGGAATACGGAAATGGCAAAGGAAATATATGACAAGATCGTGAAGGAACTGTATGGTTAGGAAACAACACGGAGGCGGCTTGAAGGCCGCTTCCGTCATTTATAACGGTATGTACGGGAAAAGGAATCCTGCCGTACACAGGTAACAGAAATGGATGAACAGAAAACATTGACATTGGATTTCATCAAATCCCTGATGGAACCGGCCTATACACTAATATGGACGGACTACAATGACAATCTTGACAATCATTGCGGACTGATTCAAAAATGCCTTGACAGCAAGAGCCGCGAACATTTGTGGGAAAAGGCAGACGAGTGGTACAGCGATGCCGAATGGGAAGCTGTCCGTGAGATTATTGCGAAACTGAAAGAGGAATGTGCCGTATTCCATGACTTTGACGGGGAAGCGGTCGATGACTTCTTCGATGAATACGAAGATGAAATCCGTGACGAGATTTACAGCCGCAACGATTCGGACGTGGTGAAGGAATTGGTAAGGCACACGGACGACATTCCTATCCGTGTGGAGATGCTTTCCAACTATGACTGCATCAACTCCAACTGGTTTGAATCGCAAGGCGGTTACAGGTACGAGGAATCCTACTTCGGGGACATGGTGGACAGCCTGAACCTCAATCCGGCGAGAGTAAAGAAAATCTTGACAGAGCACGGCTACAGGGCTTACGGGCGTTTCCCGAACCGTAAGAACCGGAACGGCAAGGAGCAGGTTTCCTACGAACAATTCTACGAGGAACTTATCAATTCCTGCTGCGGGGCGAACCTGCTGACTTACATCGGCAGGGTAAGCCTGAAAGAGCTGTATGAAGCCGACTTTTCATTGAAAGAGGTCATTATCCCCAAAGGCAACTGTTGCGGACTTTTCAGTTCGACGTATGGTGGTGGAAGCCTGCTTGAAATGGAACTGAAACGGGACGTAAAGCTGAAATTGGAAGTCAAGGACTATCATGGTTTCCGCTTCCGGCTGGATGACGAACGTTCCAAATATGACTGTTCGGTCCGGCATGTATATGGGGTGGACGACTCCTTTTTCGGAGATGCGGTTCGCATTGTATCCTGATAAAATCAACTAATCAACAATCAAATCATAGAAGATTATGGAAAAATACGATGTAAAAGTAAGGTACATCTTCGAGGGTACTTACACAGTGGTGGCGGAAGACCGTGAAGAAGCGGAAAGCATGGTGGCGGAAGACTGCGGTCTGGTATTGGGCGGCAACATCCACACAACGCGGGATGACGATGAAGTGACGGACTGGAAGTTCGGTTGTCATCCGGACTTGCAGGTTCTCTCCGTAAGGCAGCGAGGCGGGAAATCCCCCATGTCGGTGTTCGGAGACAGGATCGAAGAACTGCGAAAAGACATCATCGAAGCGATACGGCAGTTGCTCCATGACCATGCCATGAACGCGATACGGTTTCCGGAAGAGGATTATGACCCGGTCTGGGTGATATGGTTTGGCAAGAACGGAGACCCCTACGAATGCAGGGTGACAGGACTCCGGGTAACGGACAGCAGCCTGACCGTCCTTGCCGAAGAGAAAGAAAGCGGTGATGAAGTGGAATGTTACAGCCCGTTCGAACTCGGAGCCAGTAACATCGACTGGCTTTCCGGAATGTATGAGGCTGTATGGCAGCAACTGGAAGAGAGCAAAAAAGTAGAACCACAAACTGAAGAACAATGAAATATCAAGCGGAAAACGCAGTCTCCAGCTTCTTCTACTATATGTGGAACGCCTGGAGCAAGGAAGAATGCAAGGCCGTATTTGGAGATATGTACCGGCACTTCTGGGATAAATGGTCCGCATTGGCGGACAAGTCCATATTCGGCGCGGCGGAACGGTTCTTTGCCGAGTTATCGGAAAACAACCAGAAATTGCTCGTGGAACGTGCCGTTACACTCTATGACGGCAGGGCTTTCAGAAAAGAGCCGGACGATTCCGACATCCTTGTCTGTAAAGAATGCGGTTCACGGCAGTTGGAAATCCAAGCATGGATAAACGCCAATACGGATGAACGTATCAGCTATGTGCATGATGACAATAACGGGCTGTGGTGCGATGGGAAATGGTGCGAAGAATGTGGCGTTCAGGTCTTTTTCTGTACTAAGGCGGAGTTCACACAAAAGATGCAGGGCTGGTGGGAGTCGTGCGGTTTTGAAACAAAGGAACAAATCACAGGGTTGAAAGTCTGTGACTCTCCGCCTTCCGAAAACACGCAGACATTCATTGATGCGGCAGACCAATGGTGGAACAGCCGGGACTACGAACATAAACGGGAAATTTACAACAGGTATAATTCTAAAAACGAATAATATGCAGATTAACATCATTGAACAGATTAGCAACTCATGCAGTTGCAGCCATATGGAAGCGCAGGAATACTTGGATTCTGAAATCCGGTACCTGCGCGAGTTGCAGGAGGCGGACGACCTGAGGGAAGATGACATCGAAATGGCGTGCAGCAACCTCGGACTTGACCTTGACAACCAGGAATATTTTATCAACCGCCTCGCAGGGGCATAAATACCTATAGCTATGGCTTATTTTCATAACATACATTCATTGGCGGACCTGAAGAAGGAATACCGCCGTCTGGCATTGCAGCACCACCCGGACAAGGGTGGCGACACTGCCATCATGCAACAGGTGAACACCGAGTTTGAAAGGCTTTTTGAAGTCTGGAAAGACAAACCGGATGTCTCTGCCGCATCAACCGGGTATGAACATGACTATTCGGGTGCCACGGCAAAGGAATATACCGAGTACGTGTATAATGAATACCGTTGGAAAGGTCGCAACTACAAAGGGCAACATGCCCCTGAAATCGTAGAACTTGTGAGAACTTGGCTAAAGGAAATCTATCCGAGATATAAGTTCTCCGTCAGACGGGAGAACTACAATTCCATTTACATCAAACTGATGAGCGCGGACTTTGAGGCGTTCACCAGGGAATCCGGCAAAGTACAGGATCATATCAACCACTACAACATAGAGCGAAACCCCGATCTTACAGACCGTGCCAAGGAGGTGATGCTGAATGTCTGTGACTTTGTCATGTCATACAACTTCGATGACAGCGATGCGATGACGGATTATTTCCATACCAATTTCTACCTGACATTGGCTATAGGGAGTTACCGGAAGCCTTACAAGGTGGAACTGCCGAAACTTGACTGTAAGGGGAAGGACAAGCCGGAAGTGTTCAAGCATCCCGAAGGTCCGGCACACAAGGCCATCAGGCAGGCGTTGGGCACAGCCCGCTTTGATTTTATCGAGCACAGGAGGCATTCCGGCGAAATGATATTCGGAGAAGACCATTACGGCTCACACGGAGAGCATTATTTCTGGCCGAAGGATTATTCAAGCGCGAAACTGGCTCAGAAACGGATCGACAAATTGGAGAAAGCCGGTATTCGGTGCAAGCTTACAGGCTATAACGGCGGTTACATTCGTTTTATCGGCTACACTCCCGAAGCAGAAGCGTTACTGGAGAAGGAACGACAGGAATACATCACCGCCCATCGGCAATGGCAAACCAAACAGACAGTAATCAATTAAACTTATCAATATGGAACCGAACAATTTGAACGAATGGTGGGGCGGACAGCCCGACGGACTGAAACAGGCATTCTCTCTTTTTCCCGATGGACGGTGGAAAGAGGCGGACCTGTATTTGCGAATCAATATCCGTAACTACTGCCTTCTGAAAAAAGGAGGGCTGCTTCCCGAAGACAAGGACCGCTCGATGCTCAGCGAGATTGTCTGTGAGCTGGCCGATACGGAGCTGTGCCGTGCAAATGGAAAGACACTCGAAGACATGTGCGATACGGACGGGGCTTTTCTGGAAGAGTACCAGGAACTGTTCAACCGGATATACGATGAACTGGAAATGAGAATTACGGATTATATGAACGGACAATCAAAAAAAATGTAACAATGAAAGCAAAAGTGTTCAAGTACAAGTCTGACGGGAATACCGTCGTGGCTTCTTATATGGAACTGGAGCCGTATGCGAAGAATGTATATCTCTCCCTGTCAAGAAAGAACGAAGACGGGAATGAAGACGATGACTGTTTCCATGTGGTCTGCCGGATTGAAAACGTTTATTTTTCCAGCGGGCAGTATTCACGCCGGTTTCTCAAGGGAGAAGATTGCAGAGAGGAAGCCGCCACCTATTGCAGGAACTGGATTGCGGATACGCTTCAAAGTGCGGAAAGAGGAGCCTTCGTCAATTTGATCTCCGTTCGCGTGTTCGAGGCTCTCGGACTTGACACCACTTCCCTGGTGCAAGCCCGTGAGGAATATAAAAGAATACAGGAGCAGAAACGCAGGGAGCAGAAGGAGAAAGAGGCGGAAGAGCGCAGAGTGCAGGAAGAGCAACATCAGCGGCTACTCAATGAACAGAAAGAGAAATTCCTGGACGGGGAACGGATCACGGGAGAAATGTTCGTTGAAATCACCGGAAGGGACGGTTTTGACATCCATATCAGAACCAAAGGGACATTCAACAGGCATGTGAGGGGCATTGACAGGAACGGCACCGTCAGTTTCCGGAAAATCAAGGGCTGCCGGACTCCGGACTTTACCGGATGCCATAAGGCCGTGTCCGCCTATCTGGCGTTCATTACAGAAAAAGAGGGCAAATAATTAAATCCGGGGCGGTAACGGTCTGCTCCATGCAGCTGTTACCGCTACCGGCTTCCGGCCTCACAATTCACGGTTCAGCGCCATTGCCAGCGGAAACATCAACCGGTTATAGGCTTTAAGCTTTTGCAAATTCAGTACATATCCGGCATAGGGATTGGTCAGATCGGTATAGAAGAATACATCGGTAAATCCTGAGTGTTCCTCCACGACTTCACCCTCCAACGGAATCTCCTCCACATTGAACCGCTCCAGAGGCAGTTCTTCCAGACGGGTCTGTTCCGCATTTCCCAACACATTGAGGTTACGGTTAAACAGCACGAATCCTTTCTTCCTGTAATCCACACGCATACCGTACGGACGCTCCACAAGGAAAGCATCCGCCGCTTTCTTTATATAGTTTTCCATAAAACTGAAATTAGAATTGCAAAAATACATCTTTTGTCCGGCAATGGCGAACAAATCAGGAAGAGAATCGCCACAGACCATGCAAAGCACACTACCGTGTATTTTATTTCCCACCCTGCAAAGGTAGTCCCGTGTCCGGTGTACCCTGTCAAGGTCAGGCCCCTTGCGGGGTTGGCTGAAAGAAAATCATCCTCGCCTGACGGCTGCGGTATTTTCTTTCGCCAAACCTTGCGGGTACGATCACGGGACAGTCTGGCAGGCGAGAAATAAAAATACCGGCTCCCGGAGCCGGACGTGTTTAACAGATAAAATTCAAAAGTCATGAAAATCCTGAATGAAGAACATTTCGAGAATGTAAAGCGTTATGCCGAATCCATCGGTGACACCTCGCTCCAAAAATGCCTGGAGCGGTTGAAGAGCTGGGAAGAAAATCCCGACCATCCCTGCGAAATCTCACTCTACTATGACCATGCCCCGTACTCGTTCGGCTTTACACAATGTTATCCCGACGGAAGGACAGGCATCGTGGGCGGTCTGCTCTATCACGGAATACCGGACCGCTCTTTTGCCGTAACACTACAACCGTTCCACGGATGGCAGATACACACCTGATAAAAGACAAACGACAGTATTAACTTCATAAAATTCAAGATTATGGAAACGACATTGGCAGTAATGGAAAGACAACAGCAGTTTGACTTCCAGAAAAACGGAATTGAAGTGATGAACTTCGAGACGCTTCAGCGTACCTACAAGGAAAACGACATCTACAACAACCCGGTGCAAGGTATCTACCATTACCAGGTCATCCGGCGCATGATGGACATCTGCGAGAAATACAATCTCGACTATGAGGTGGAGGAAATCTTCGCGGCCCAGAACAGGAACAAGACGCAGCCGGGAGTAAGCATCCTTCCGCAGGTGGAACAGACACATGGCGAAAAAGCCGTGGAAGCGCACATCCTGCGCCGTATCTTCGCCACCATCCGGATCAAGGACTGGGAGACGGACGAACTGACCACAACATTGGTCGTCGCCTACCACCAGGACGGCATACAGGCAGCCATAGGTCCCTGCGTGCTAATCTGTCATAACCAGTGTATCCTTTCACCCGAGCGAAGTGTCTGCAATTACGGCAAGAAGAAAGTCTCGACGGAAGAGTTGTTCGAAACCGTGGACGGCTGGCTTGCCAATTTCGAGGTGAACATGAACGAGGACATCGAACGCATACAACGGCTGAAACGCCGGGTTATATCTATGGAGGAAATCTATATGTATATAGGTCTGTTGACCGCGTTGCGCGTCTCCCACGACAGTTCGGACAGGAATCTGTCATCCTCCGTGGAAACCTATCCTCTGAACCAAGGGCAAATTTCTATATTCACGGAAGAGGTGCTTAAACTGGCTATGACCAAAGGGCAGATTACCGCTTGGGAGCTATACAATATAGCCACAGAGATATACAAGCCCGGAAAAACGGACTTCCCGGCACTGATTCCACAAAACGGAGCAATGGCGGAACTACTGCTTTCCCATCTGCCGGAAGCAGCTGAAGTACAGGATGCCGTTCCGGTAAGCTGACATACAAGCCGCACAAATGGCCTGATTCCGACAATACGCATAAGGGAGAACCTGACAGTCGAAAACAACTGAAAGATTCTCCCTTTTTCATTTACTTCTCAAAAAGCAGCATATATTCCACTTTCCTTCTCCGTTCGATGCTCGGAACCACTTTCCCCTTGTAGCATCTGAAGGAGACATATTCCTTATAGATATCGCGGTCACCCGACTCCAGTTTTTTCAACAGCCGGCTCTTGGGTATTTTTCCATACCCTTTGATACGGGAACAGCCCACATTATACGCAAGAACACTAACGATCAAAGAATCACGTCCCAGATAACTGAACATACGGCACAACTTACGGAGGTCTGCTCTCAGAATGGAATCACCTTGTGCTTTTGTAATACTGTTGGTAAACCTCTCCCCGGGAAGAACTTTGTGCCCCCACCCGACATAAGGCCAATGCTTTTTCTCTCCATGCCAACCCTCGAATCGCTTGACACACTCGACCGCAATACTGAACCTGTCCGGACTTGCCTTTATCGGATTCTCCGCCCTCGACGGCATACCCGGAAAAAAGACCGTGATGGAAAGCACCGCAAACCATATTGCTTTTAACTTCATCATAGGCAGGACCGGCTTAGTGTCCGACAATTGTGACCGGCAATTCCTTGCTATCCGCAGTCACGACGGAATCCTCGTCCTCCGCCTCGTTGTTGAAATCAAAAGTCAATTGGCAAATCTGTGCCGGTTCGCTGTTGTCCTCGAAATAGATGTCTATCGTCTGCTGGTTCTCGCTTTCAGAAGTGTAGTATAGCCTGAACACCTCCCTGTCAAGGGGATAGCGGTCATTGGGCAGCAACACTATCCCGTCATCCATACGGAGTGTACCCTTGCCGTCCGGCTGGAAATATCGGATGGTGTAGCGGGCATCGGAAAACCGTCCTTCACGTTTGAGTTCACACCGTATTTCCACCGTCTCACCTTTCACAATACGTGTGGGGACAGGCAGGGTCTCCACCTTGAACGGATAGGACTGCTGTACATCCATTTCATCATTGCAGGCGGACAACAGACAAGCCGCCAGACCCAGGAACAGGATTGCCATCATTCCGGCCAATTCTCTTTTTTTATTCAATGCATTCATATTCAATCAGATTTTAATACGTTATACTTAATTCTATTTTTACAGAAACTTGTTCTGCAGGTATTCGTTCAGATCCTTGTATCCTTTGTACAAAGAGGAACAGTCCACTATTTTATCCGCATAGCGTTTGCGGAGCGCCTCCAGCGTGCGCCGTCCGGCTTCGTCCCGGTCCAGGTAACAGTTGACTCTCTCATATCTGTCAAGAACGGGGAACGAGCGTTCCAGCAATGCCACCGAGTTCAGTACGAGATAGTCGTCGCCACATCCCAATTCGAGTTGCATCCACGAGAGGCAGTCGATAAACCCCTCGAAGAGATTGCAAGTATCCGAACCGTTGTCCATCAGCGAAATGTCTTTCGGAGAGAGACTGGCCTTAAAAAAGCGGTTGCGCACCTCGTACCCACCGCTGACATTCCTGAAACCGATGGCGAAATACCGCTTCCCGTGCAAGGTGTACCTGATCTCCTTGCAGTTCGGCATAGCCACATCACCGCTAATGCCACGTTCCGCCAGATAACGGAGCAGGACGCTGTTGTGCAGCGGTCCGGACTGTACCTTCGTGAAACTTTCCTGCCTATGGGAATCTTCCCTGTCATTTTCCCCGGAACGGGAAACGGTCTTGTGTTCGGGAGCAAGACCGCCCCATATCCCTGTGATGAACCTGGCCTGCGCCTTGAAATCCCCGCTGCCGATAAACTCCCCCGCAAGGGTGAATATGTCGCCTCCCTGTCCGGTACCGAAGTCATGCCATATATCCTTACGGACATTCAACTGGAACGAGGCGGTGCGCTCCTCCCGGTACGGGGCCAGATACCAATATTCATCCCCCCGTCTTCTTGCCGGTTCATATCCCATCCGTGCCAGAAAAACGGCGATTGGAATGTCTCTTATCTCTTCTATAGTCATAAGCGATACGGTTCTAATGGATTATGAATTTGACACCCAGACCGAATTGTGTCGTGAACAGGTCCAGCGAGCTTCCCCACAATACACGTTCCCGGATAGCGGCAAGAAGGACGATGCGGTCTGTCACGTATGCCTCAAGTTCCAGGGTTATCGCGCCGCCATAGACAAACGCATCCTTGGCGAGCAGCCTCGAACCGTCATACAGTATCCTCTCGCCCCAGTTCACGGTCTCATAGCCGGCCAGTGCGGAACCGCCGACCGAGAGGAAGACCGTCTTTGTCGGATCAGACAGGAATTTCAGATAATAGCCGCCTTCTGCCGTGAACTGCGCACGGGGTACGCTCGCATCCCGATACCCATAATTCTTCATCAGATACTCGGCGCCTATGACCCAGCGGTTGGCTTTTGGGGTGTATCCGGAAACGGCAAATCCGGTATAATAATTCAAGGGGGACTTTGAGCCGTTCGCAAATCCTCCGCGCAGTTCCACGCCCTTCATCCCGGGCAGGTACCGCTGGGCGTGCGCCCGCCCTGAAAACAGGGCAAGCGACACGGCTGTAACAAAAAGGAACAGATACTTCTTCATGGCTACTTCACTTTAAGTTCGTTGATAACCCCGGCTCTCACGATGTCCTCACTTTCCACGGTGAAGGTCTGGTGTCTGCCACCGCCTTTCTCGTGCATCTCCACCATCAGCACCTTGTCCGAGGGGATGGTGAATTTGTCGAAGACGAAAACGGTGCGCCCGTCCTTTTTCCCCGCGACGGACGTTACATAGTCGTAAGCACGCAGTGGGAATATCACCTGTTCCTGAATGGCGGTACGTTTCATCAGCTTCTTGTCCACAATTTTAAAAGTCACGAAATCCACCTCATAAGGCACGTTGGACCGGTTCTTTATCTGTGTATGAAAATAAAGCAAGCCGTTGTGCGTATAGAGTCCGCGGAGCAGGTACTGGATGCCGAACGCCTTGCTTCCGATATGCTTGATGTGCCGTCTGTTGTCCTTGTGGATGGACTTCGAGATAAGGTGTACCAATTTAGGCGATTCACAGCCCAATTCCTTCAGGTAGATGTCAAGGGCGTTGTTGGGGCGGTTCACCTCACTTCCGTCATGAATGAAATCCTTCATCTCGATATTCAGCAGCAGCGGCTCTTCCGCATACTTCACATTGAAGGTGTAAAAACTTCCGCTTTCGGTAATCACGGACATGTTGGTCTCCTCACGGAAGTCCTTCACGGTGGTCTTTACACGGATGACATTCTCCGCACCGTCCGCCTTGCCTGCAATGAGGTTCGGAGAACCGAGATCCACATAACGCACCGATGACGGGAAAATGATGTGCGTGGTCTTTCCATAGGTCACTTCCAGCCCGTATGGAGGTATCATCCTGTCAAAGGTGAGTTTACGGGTCAGACCGTGATAGAGGTCTCCGTCCTCCTCTTTTTGAGGATACACTTCCTTGGCCAGTGTGACGGCATTGTTTACCGCCGCTACGCTGTCGGCTTCATTTTGGGCGAAAGCGCCCACAGTGCCCCATGCAAGGGCAAGCATTACAAAAAACTTTTTCATGTCGATTGAATTTTAATGGATTGTTATTGATCGTTGTCTTGATAAAGCATCAGGGTATAGCCTGACTTGAGATGCGCCTTCTCTTCACGCATCTTCCGGGATATGTACTGCGAGACACCTTGTATGGCACCCTTTCCGAGTTCGGAAAGCAGCTGGTCACCTGCCGACTGGTTGGTGATGGAGATGCTCGTGCCGAGATTCTGCCCCAGATTGGCGGCAACCTCCCTGACGGCGTTAGCCTCCATTGACCCCGGAATGAAGATGCCGCCCTGTCCGTCATTGTCATACACGGCAAGTTCCACGGGGATGATGGTACCGCCATATTCCACCTGAAGGATATTGACGTGAAGCCTTTCACCCTGTATGCGCCCTTCTCCGGTAAGCAGGGAGTTTTTGGGCAGGATATGCTTCCCTACACGCATTGGCTCCAGCAGTCTCATCCTCACTCCCTGACCGCTGATGACGGTCTGGTCCCCGTGGATGCAGGCCCGGATGGTATTCCTCACATTTCTCTCTTCTTTATGACCGATTGGCGTGTGGAATCTTTCCGGTTGTGCCATTCCTGTAAGCTGTATAGAATCACTGACAGGCTGCGGCAACGATGATACCACCGGTGTGGAAACCAGCCCCACGGGAACGGCTTTCGCCTTTCCGTTCCGCCCGGGACTTTCATTATCGGAACGGCTGTCCGTATTCACACTGCCATTGCCCGGCATATACCTGGCCGCAAGCTCATAGGATTTTTCCAGGAGAGCTACCTGCTCCTCGTAACCCGGCTGCGCGTTCTGTGCGGCGACCGCCTGCTTGAGTTGTTCCACCTCGGCTTTCAACGCCTCCTTCTCCGGATCTTCCTGCGGTGACTCGTAAAAGTTGCCGAGCGTCCTGTTGATGTCATTGTAGGCGGAGACGGATGAAGAACAGGCTTCATTCCTTCTGTCACCTTCACGAGAACTGCCATCCTTGGCATCCGCATCCGGTGACAATTCCACGACAGTCCCGGAGTTCCCGTCTGCCATCCCGGAGAAATCCTCCAGCGTACGCAGTTTTTCCGTCTGTTTGCGTTTCATGTCAGCCTGCTCATAGGCGGCAATCTTGTCCCCTTCTATGCCCGCTTCCCTCGGATCGGGAAGCTCGGTGTTGAATCCCGCATTTTTTTTCTCTTTCTTTTTTTCCTCTTCGGACGGTGCGAAAATGAGCCACATCGCTCCGAGGAACAGGAGGAACATCCCGGCAAAAACCAGGTATTTCCTGATTTCCAGCCTCTGTTTCAATTTATTGACGTCATTACTCATTTTCTTTCTGATTGAATCGGTTAAAAAACTCTTCCATTTCCTGCACCCTTTTATCCGGGAGTGTATCGGCAGGAACGACATCCGGAATTTCTATCGGGGGGATCTCTATGATTTCCGGCCGTACATCCTCCCGTCCGATGTCATGGATGGCACGGAAAATCATATAGAAATTTCCGATGGCAAACAGGGCAGCCAGCATGACAATTGCCGGCACTCTCTTTTCCGGGCTAAGCCCGGCACACAGCTTCCGCAGCTTTTCTTCCACGGATTCCTTGATTTTTACAAACATCTTTTTCATACATTCTGAATTTTAACGGTCATACACTCTTATATCCCTGTTCTCCACCACACGGAAGGCTTCGAGGATGAAGCCGTGCGGATTATTGTCGCTGCGGGTGGAGTTCAGCAGCCTGCCACGCGTGACGAGGCTGCGCTCGGTCACGCTCTTCTCCCTGATAATGGAGAGTTTCGCGTAGGTCACGACCTCATACGGATAGGTATGGAAATCGCACTTGACGCTGTCAATCCCTACACGCTGGTTCACGTTACCCGAAATTATCCGGTTGTAATATCCCTGCTCTGCCAGATCCACATAATGGGCATAGGCGGAACGGTCACTGAGGAACATGGCCCTCCGGATATTGCCTTCAATCGCATTCTTGTCGGGCGAGAGCGTAAAGAACAGTTCGTGGAACCGTCTGACATGCTCCCTTGCTTCCACCGGGCGGTTCTGCTCCAGGTCTTGTGAAAGGGCCAGCATCAGTGACTTGCCTTCATCCAGCACATAGATCTTCTCCCGTTGCGCTTCCGCGAAACTGTAAGCCTTCCATACGGAAAATCCCACAAGCAGGGTGCATACACACAGATAGACGATTCCGAACAGACGCAGGTGTCGGAAGCTGCTCTCGATATTTTTCAATGATTTGAATTCCATTCTGTAAATGTTTTATACTGTTATTACTTGATAAGCCTGCCGGCAATGTTTCCCACCGCCGCTCCGGCAGTCCCGGCCACCACGGAGCCTGTCTTGGATGCCGCCTGGTTCACGTTCTTTCCATAATTGCCCGCACCGCCTCCGGCCTGCACAATCCAGTTCGATACGGTCGGGATGGTGAAATACCCGATGATGCCGATAATGAGGAAAGTGATGTAAACCCCGTTTGAGCTGTCGGGGATGAAATCCGGGTCGGAAAGCTGTTCGATGTCCCTCTGCAGCATCAATATCTGGATTCTCGCCAGCACGCTGCTGAACAGGTCGCTTACGGGAAGCCACAGGTAGATACTGATGTAGCGGACGAACCACTGGCTGAGAGAAGCCTGGAAACCGTCCCAGCAGGAGATGGCAAAGGAAACGGGACCGAGTATCGAAAGCACGATCAGGAAGAATGTCCTCAGCGTGTCGATGACCAGCGCCGCCGCATTGAACAGGAGTTCCAGCAGTTCGCGGAAGAAATTCTGCACGGCCCTTTTCATGTTGTACATGGCACGGTCCACATACATTCCGCAGGCTTCTATAGCGTCAAACGCGCCCAGCTCGTCCAGCCTGTTGTCAAAAGTCTCCTTGTCGACCAGATAGGCTGTCTCGGGATTCCGTTTCATCGCCTCAGTCTCCAGCTTGTCCTTCTGCGCCCTGTACTCGTTCATGTCAAAGGTCTGCGACTCCAATATGGTATGGGTCCCTTTCACGACGGGCGAGAGGATGCTGTTCAGCGTACCCAGAACGAGTGTCGGAAAGAACATGATACAAAGCCCCAAGGCGAACGGACGCAAAAGCGGAAAGACATCCACAGGCTCGGCACGGACCAGAGCCTGCCATACACGATACGCCACATAGAAAAGCGCTCCCAAACCGGCAAGGCCTCTTGCCACACCGGTCATCTTTGAGCAGAGCGGCATCATTTCCACATACAGATTCTGTAAAATCTGATGCAGGTTGTCAAAATCTATAGCCAACAATAACATAATGAAAGCGGATTAGGAATAATTACCAATAACGTTCGTTCGGTGAGCCGTAGAGTGCCATCACGCGGTCCAGGTCGTTCCGTTTCTTGGCGCGCAGGTAGGACACCCCGATGTTCTTGTTGGTGTAATACTGTACCAGACTGCGGTTTTGCAACATGTCGTTGTAGCAGCGGTCGATGATATCCATCCTTTCCTTGTCGTTCATGGAAAGCCCGTTCTCGTTGACCACCGTCTTCAAATCGTTCAGCAGATGGGCACTTTCTTCCAGCAGTTTGGTGTACCCCAAAGCAATCGCGCTCAGTTCTTCCGGCGTAAAATACGGGTCGCTGAGCATACGCTCGAAGCTGGTGACATAGATGTCCGTGATATCGCCCACCATCAGGATGGTCTGCTGAACCTTGCGGGCATCCCGGACAAGGTTCTTGACCTTGCGAAGCCCGTCGTAATACTCCTTGCCCTGCCGGTAGATTTTCACGGTTTCCTGAAAACTATTCGCCATATTGGTGGCAGTGGAGGACGTGTGAACGATGTTCTTGGCGGCATTGATGATTCCCTGCGCCAGATTGCCCGGGTCGCTCACTACCCATTGGGCTTTCGCTGTGAGGCTGACAAGGAAACAGCCCATGCACAGCATAAGAATTTTCTTTTTCATGATGTTCCTGTTTTTAATTGTGAATAATTCTGTTAAAAGTCAGATTCCCATTTTCCGTCCTTTGGACGGCGGGTTCCGGAGGATAGGCTTGTGTACCGGTCTCGGACGGTCTACCTCTGCCACTTTTTCTTTCCCGTGTCTGAGGAATGCGAAGAATTCGTCTGCATACGGCCTGCGTCCGGTCATTCTGACGAAACGGGCGTCCAGCTCCCGGTAGGCTTTCTCCGCCTGGCACGAGCGTTCCGTCGCGGAAGCGTTCTTGTCTATGCCGTACTTGGTGAGAAAGTCAGGACTGATATGCAGTATGTCGTGGACGGCATCCGGCGAGGCCGCAATCCGTCCCAAATTCTCCAGTTCCCCATTCAGCTTTTCCAGGTAGAAATCCGGCAGACGGACATCCCCGATGCTTTCCGCTGCCTTTTCCGCATTCCTGCACAGGCGGCTTTCCAATGCCACCCCCTCGTCATATGCCGGTTCCGGTCCGGAACGGTGCAGTCTGTCAAGCCTGTCATAATCATCCGCAAGCCCGTACCTGAGTGCCACATACCGTGAGGGCGGCATAAGATACACAGCCAGGTTGCAGAGTTCCCACACGTCACTCTCTTTCCGATGGAAATCCAGAATCCGTACAGATGACCGTACTTCTTCCGGTGACGGCCGTTCCTGCTTGCTTTCAGGATATACCTTCAAGTAAGCATCCCGCATGAACGTGTGCATGGCGAGCATTCCGTGGACGGAATCGGCTTTTTCGGGATTGACATCCGCAAGCCGGCAACCGTTCTTCTCCATGAAATACGTGTTTTTCAATGCCGTCATCAATTCTGACCTGTCCGTTTCCACCGTTTTTTCCGGTGTCGGGAACAGGTGCGAGTTTGACAACAGGCAGGCAACTTGGGTAATCACATCCTCGGACTTCCTGTACCGCCTGACCAGTTCCGTCAGCTTCCGGTACTCCTTTTCCCGGACGAACTTTCTTATCTGTTTCATCACTTCCGTCAACTCCTTGAGGCGTGGCTCGTCCAGATAGCGGCGTTGCTGTTCTTTTATCCATTCTTCCATTCCCATGATTCATGATTGTTTTTCGGTTTCCATATGATTTCAATCCCTATCACTTGTTTCGCTTGCTTTCTGCCAACTGCTTGATGGCAAGTTCGATGTTGCCACCGATTCTTTCCGTAAGCCGCATAAGTTCAAGTTTCTCGGTTTCTTCAGTAGTGTAGCATATGTACTCCTCAAGTGAGACTTCCGTGGCATAGACCGCCGACTGCGTACCGCCCAGACCAATCCAGACTTCCTTGTACTTTCTGGACGGATTGTTCGCCATATTGATGGAAAGTATCTGTGCCCGCTCCTTGTCGGTCAGACCGAGCAACGCTTGGATCTCATCGAACTTGTTCATATACTTGCGCTGGTCAAGCAGAATCTTACAGTCACTATTATTAATGATGGTACCCTTGACAATCGGAGAAGAAATGATGTCCTCCACTTCCTGGGTCACGACCACGGCCTCGCCGAAAAATTTTCTGACGGTCTTGAAAAGATAGCGGATGTAATTGCTCATATTGGCGGATGCCAATGCCTTCCAGCACTCTTCGATAAGGATTATTTTCCGGATACCTTTCAACTTGCGCATCTTGGTGATAAAAGTCTCCATGATGATGATGGTGACAATCGGAAGCAGCACTTTGTTATCGCGAATGTTGTCCAGCTCAAAAACGATGAAGCGTCTGTTCAGCAAGTCCAACTGCTTGTCGGAGTTGAGCAGGAAGTCATATTCACCGCCACGGTAATAGGGTTCCAGCACATTCAGGAATCCCCATACATCAAAATCCTTCTCACGGGTTCGCTTCTCTTTCAGGATATCCTGATACTCGTCACGGATAAATTCATAGAAGGTATTGAAGGAGGGTTTTATGCTGCTGTCCCTGCGGATTTTCTCCAGAAAGAGATTGACCGCATTGGATAGCGCCACTTCCTCGGCACGTGTCGGCGGCTCGTCGTCACGCTTCCACAGGGTAAGGATAAGCGTCTTGACGGATTCTTTCTTCTCGATATCGAAAATCCCGTCTTCCACGTAAAAAGGATTGAAAGCTATCGGGTCTTTTTCTTCATAAGTGAAATAAATCCCGTCCTCGCCGTGTGTACGCGCATGGATAAGGCTGCACAGTCCCTGATAGGAGTTTCCGGTATCCACTAACAGCACATGCGCACCCTGCTCGTAATACTGGCGTACCATGTGGTTGGTGAAAAAAGATTTCCCGCTGCCCGAAGGGCCGAGGATGAATTTGTTCCGGTTGGTGATTGTGCCGTTCTTCATCGGCAGGTCGGAAATATCCAGATGGACGGGTTTTCCGGTCAGGCGGTCCACCATGCGGATGCCAAACGGAGAGAGCGAGTCCTTGTAGGAGGTTTCCCCGATGAACAGGCACAGGGCCTGCTCGATAAAGGTGTGGAAACTCTCCTCGGACGGGAAATCTCCGGCATTGCCGGGTATCGCCGCCCAGAACAGGGTCGGCACATCCACCGTGTTGTGGCGCGGTTTGGCTTCCATCAACGCCAGTTGGCTGCCCACATCGTTCTTGATGCGCTTGAGCTTTTCCCGGTCATCGCTCCATGCCATGACATTGCAGTGCGCACGGATGGAAACCAGCCCCTTGCTGTGCGCCTCGTTCAGATACTCCTCAATCCATTCGCGGTTGATCTGGTTGGAACGGCTGTAACGGGAAAGCGAGTGCATGTTCCGGGCGGTCTGCTCGAACTTCCTGAGAATCTCCGCCGAATCGTCGATGAAGAGGTACTGGTTCACGATATGGTTGCACGTGAGCAGGATGCCTATCGGTGCGGCAAAGGACAGGCGGCAGTCGCTCCGGTCTGTCGAAAGCCGTTCATACCGGCAGTCGGTGGATACGTTTGACGGCAGGTCTTCCGGATCGGAAAGCGTATGAAGGCAAAGGTAATTGTCCCCGACCTTCATTTCCCCTGCACCGAGAGACAGATCCTGCAAGCAGGTGGTGTCTTCCTGGGACATGGAAAAATATTTCTCTATGATGCCGGCTGAATTCTTGGTTCCGATAATTTCCTCATCCGTCAGGCGGATGATACGGATCAGACCGCTGTCGTTCACGATGCGCTCGAACTGCCCGCAACTTTCCATAAAACGGGTAACGGTTTCCTTGTCCTGCATCTCTTTGGGAATGATGAATCCCCGTGTAAGCGCGTTGAAACTGCTGGTTGTCCGGCTGTGCTCTTTCGTGGTCTTCGTCAGGAAAAGGTAACAGGTGTGCTGCAAGTACGGCCGTTCGTTGAAATGCCGCTCGAAACTGCGGCTCAGAAAACTCAGGTCTTCCTTGCAGATGTCCGGCCTGTAACCCTCTTCGATGAAGAAGTCCTGCTTATGCACGATGCTGTAGTTCGGCAATACCTTGACCGCCTTCGCCCAGGTGGAGTACATGGACTCGTACTCGGCCCGTGTCAGCGTGAAGAGTTCCGGCAGTTCCACCCGGTATGCCACGGTGATGTCCGCATCCTTGCTGATGATGCAGCCGTTCTCCACGGCCAATAACGGGAACTTGCTTTCCAGCGTGGCTGTTTTCATTACGTTTTTCATGCCTTTCTGTTTTTAATAGTTGAAGAAAACAACCGGAGGAACTTTCTCCGGCTGATGATGTAGCGGGGATGGCTGCGCAGCGCATGGAGTTTCATAAGCCCCCATTCGCCGTATTTCGTGTTCATGCTGAAGGTCGCCCAGACCAGCACCAATGCGGAGATGACCCCGAAACCGATGCAGACCCACTGGCCTATGCCTGCCATGTACATGATGACGAACACCACGAACAGGGCGAGCAACCCTCCGGCAAAGATGAACAGGTACTGGCTCTTGAGTCCCTTGAACTCCGGGCTGCGACCGATTCCCTTGTTGACAGGATACTTCGCCATATTACAGGAAGAATGAACGTAAGATGGTGGCAGCCACAATCAGGAAGATACACGCACCGAACCAGCTGGCGGCGGTCTTTGAAGTGTCCGGGTCACCCGACGAGAACTTGGAATATACCTTCACGCCCCCGATAAGGCCGATAACGGCGCCGATGGCGTAAATCAACTTGGTTCCGGGATCGAAATACGAAGTGACCATGTTGGTCGCTTCCGAGATACCGGCGATACCGTTGCCTTGGGCGAAAGCTCCCATTGAAACCAGCAGCGTCATGGCTGCCAAAAAGAATCTTTTTTTCATGTGTCGAAACTTTTAATTGGTGAGACAAAAATGATTTCGACTGCGAATATATAGTGCTTAATCCATTGATTTACAAACTGTACGACTTGTGACACCTTATGACGTCACGTTACATCGGCAAGGGGTTTTCAAGCATTCAAAAAGGGTTTTCCCGGCAATATGAAACAGTAAAAACAGGGATAAGGAGAAAGCGGCATTTCATTTCTTCCGGCAAAGGTAGCCCCGTGTCCCGGGAAACCCGGCAAGGCGGCCCTGCGGGCTGGTTGCCGTGAAATAATCATCCTCGCTGCGCTTGCGGTATTTTTTCACGGCAAGCCTTGCGGGATTCCGGACCGGGGCGGAAAAGCCTTCAGGAAATAAAATACCGTTCGGTTTGAATGGATATATGTAAAAACAAAAAACAGAAGATAACATGGAAACAAGAAACAATCAGACAGTGGCTTTCACGGGACACCGTAAGGAACGTATTCTGCAAGGGTCCGGAAACGATTCCCGGATACTTGCACAAATCAGGGAAGCTGTGACCGGAGTGGTAACAGAACTGTACGGGCAGGGATACAAGGAATACTACACCGGGATGGCCAGCGGATTTGATATGACTGCTGCGGAGGCGGTCTTGCAGGTCAGGGAGAGATACGAAGATATCAAGCTCATAGCGGCAGTACCTTTTCGGAAACAGCCCTTGTGGTTTGAAGCGGAAGACCAGCTGTTGTATGCCCGTCTGTTGGAAAGGATGGACCGGGTGGTCATGGTTTCCGAGAATTACCACAAGGGCTGCTACCTTCGCAGGGATGAATACATGGTGCGTAAAGCGGATACAGTCATAGCCTATTGGGATCTTGTACCGAAAGGGGGAACATTCTACACGGTGAACAAGGCGTTGGAAAGCGGAAAGTCGGTCATCAATCTTTATGAAAGGATGAAATAGCGGCTGTCTGTATTGGAATGGAAAAGCGAAGTGTGAAAGCCGGTCGGCCTTCACACTTCGCTTCTTTTCATATATACATTACCTATTCCTCAGAACCGGAAGAGAGGGCACGCTGTTTCCTCCGTTCCTCCTTCTTCGCTTTCTGTTGCTTCTTCTTGACCTCCATTTCAGCCATAATCTGCTTTAAGGGCTTGACCGTTTCCGGGTTTTCACGCTTGAATCGTTTGAAATAGATACTTTCAATGAACTGCGGAAGCGGGGCTTTCCATGCCTCCTGCTTGTGGTTGTCTATCTTGCCGAGCTTGTCGGGGTTCAGACCCAGTTCACGGGCCATCTGTACCTGCTTGTCCGAAAGGCGGTGACGCTTCTGCGCCACCATCCATTTTTCCAATATCGCTTTTGTCATTGCCATCGTTCATTTTTTTTGCAAAGATAGAATTTTTGCATTGATTTCTCTTAAATACTTGTTTGTCAGCATTATCTTATAGTCCATAATATATAAGTGCCAATATTGGCAAAAAAATAATATAATCCTTGCATGGACGGATTATAGTCATTACCTTTGTATTGTAAAAAAATGCCAATATTGGCAGAAATTTAATGTGATGATGGAAATAAAAAGAGACAGATATCTTCAGCAACTGATAGAAAGCCGTCAAGATGGTTTTATCAAGGTAGTGACAGGAATCCGCAGATGCGGCAAGTCATACCTGCTGAATGTTTTATTCTACCACTATTTGTTGGAAAATGGAATTGCAGATGATCACATTATCCGGATTGACCTTGAAGATCGGATGAACAAGGATTTAAGGAATCCGGATATGATGCTTCACTATGTTCACGACAGAATCAAGGACAAGGAACTTTACTATATCATTATTGATGAGGTACAGCTGATGGATGAATTTGTCGATGTATTGAACAGTTTCCGCCATATCGAAAATGCCGATACGTATGTAACAGGAAGCAATTCCCATTTCCTGTCATCCGATATTCCAACGGAGTTTAGAGGCCGGGGAGAGACGATTCATGTAAATCCTCTGTCTTTTTCTGAATTTTATTTGGCTAAAGGTGGAGACAAACAAGATGCGTGGCGCGAATACTTCACCTACGGTGGTTTACCTCTTGTCCAGTCATTTGAAACCGAACAAAAGAAGATAAACTATCTGAAAAATCTATTTGAGACTGTTTATTTGGCAGATATTATCGAGAGGCACAAAATCAAGAATGAGAATGAAATGCGTGAATTACTTCTCATTATGGCATCATCTATAGGTGCTCCATGCAACCCTACAAAATTGTCGAATACTTTCAAAAGTTTGAAAAATGTGAAAATTGGCAGTCAAACTATTTCCAAATATCTGAACTACTTGTCAGAATCGTTCCTCTTGAATAGGGCTGTACGTTACGACGTTAAAGGAAAGAAGTACATCAATACGCTTTCCAAGTATTATTTTACGGACATTGGCTTAAGAAATGCCATTCTTGATATGCGCCAACAAGAGGAAACGCATATCATGGAAAACATCATTTACAATGAATTGATTGTCCGTGGTTATAGTGTCGATGTTGGAATGGTGGAGATAAAGAAGCCGGATAAGGACGGGAAGTGGACTCGCATCCACCTTGAAGTGGATTTTATAGCGACTCTTGGCAGCAAGAAGTACTATATACAGTCGGCATTGTCTATACCGGATAGAGAGAAAGAAATACAGGAATCCCGTTCGTTGACGAATATCAATGATTCATTCAAGAAAATCATTGTTGTCAAAGATCACATTATGCCTCGCCGAAATGAGGAAGGGATTCTCACAGTCGGGTTATTTGATTTCTTACTCAAAGAAGATAGTTTAGATATATAAACACATAAGTGTCGTCAATAATAAAAGTCAATCAGAAAAATATAGTAAAATATTGTCGATGAAGACCATTCTTGAACTTTCGCATATAAAAGCAAGACAGTATTTCTTGGAATCGCAAAACTATTGTAATATGCAGTTTCCCAAATACATAGATTTTAAGCCCGTGATAGAATATGTCCAAAATTCTGTCGGAAATAAAGAATTGAGAGACATTCTAAAAGATCCTAAGAGAATGCCTTCTGATTATGAAAACGTAAATCATAAGATGTTAGTCAAGAAGGATGCACAGTATTCATATAGGCCTATTCAGTTAATTAATCCATACCTTTATTATCTGCTTGTCAAGGCTATGACAAATAAGAGTAGTTGGAAGGAGATAAAAGATCGCTTTGCTGAGCTGAAAGTACCAAACATAGAAGTTGCGAGTATTCCTAAAGTTAAAGGAGACACAGACAAATCACATATGTCAGCATCAGTAAGTTCTTGGTGGGAAAATGTTGAACAAAGAAGCCTTGAGTTAGCTTTGTCTTATAGATATATGTTTGTTACCGATATTACGAATTGTTACTGTGCTATATATACTCATACCATTGCGTGGGCATTGATGGGAAAAGAACAAGCTAAAGAAAAACGCAATAAGTCAGGACTATTGGGAAATATTATTGACAACTATATGCAAGGTATGCAATATGGTCAAACAAATGGTATACCTCAGGGAAGTACGTTATCTGACTTTATTGCAGAAATAGTACTTGCGTATGCAGATAAGCTACTTAGCGAAAGACTAAATACAAATGGAATATCTAACTATCATATAGTAAGATACCGAGATGACTATCGTATTTTTTGCAATTCAAAAGAGGATACAGAACGAATAGCATTCTTTCTTCAAGAAGTTCTTGCAGAACTCAATTTTCAATTGAATGGGAAAAAGACATATCTGACAGAAGATGTCATCAGTGATTCTATAAAACCTGATAAGAAAGCATATATTTCAGAAGGTCCAATTTATAGGAAAACGCAGAAAAGGATATACTCTACAATGTCCAATCTTCAGCAGGAGGCTCTTTTTATATACCAATTTTCCAAAAAACATCCAAACAGCGGTACACTAATAAAACTTTTAACAACTTTTGCCCAAAGATTGAACAAAAAAATTGCGATTTGTGGCGATTACCTTGTGATGATATCAATTTTCACAGAAATAGCACTATATAGTCCGAAAACGTACAAGGTAATTCTTTCTATCATCAGTAAACTCCTTAGTAAAATTCCTTCGACAGATGAAAGAGAGCGAATTGTTAATAATGTTTATGCGAAGTTTCAGAGGTTTCCGAATATTGGCGAAATTCAAATATGGATTCAACGTATAGCATTTAATTTGCCTCACCCTGTTACATATACTGAAAATATATGTAAAATCGTAAATGGTGAGACTGGCGTTAATTTATGGAATAATGATTGGGTAGATGAACCCTATAAGGGTGCGTTTCCTCAATATAAAATTTGCACTGAATGGGTAAGGGATAGTTACACTCCAGTAATAGACATTGATGAAATTAGTTTGTTCAACATTTATTGATAACACTTATATATATTGACAGTTATGGAACTAAGATATTGCTTAAACCAAGGTATATTGGAACGTATTTCAAAAATACTAGGAGATACATCGAATGGACTTACTGGATCTGAAATATCTTATTTCCTTCAGCAGTGTAATATTAAAGATGTGACTCCTGAAATAACGAAATGGAAAAGGCTTTACAGTGCACTTGCATCCGTTCAGAACTTTGATAAATGTTCAAACAAAATATTGAGATTCATCCAAATTGTATTGAACCCTGCGCGTTTTACAGATAATCAAATTTTTGAGACAAAAAGAAAGGCGATTAATGAATGCCTATCTTATGTAGGTTATGAATTACAATCAAACGGCCGTTTTAGGGTCGTTACTACTGCAAAAACTATTAGTGAAGCCCAACAACGTGCAAATGACCTTTTAGTAAATCTTCAGATGAGGAATGCACATCAAGAAATATTCAAATATTGCACAACAGAACTAGTTGATAAGAACTACTTTCATGCTGTATTTGAAGCTTGCAAAGGGTTATTTGCAAGAATACGGCAACTGTCATTAATTAATACTGATGGAATACGGTTAGTGGAATATGTGTTTAATCATCCTATATTGGTAATCAATTCGTATAAATCCAAACAGGAAAAAGATGAACAGAAAGGTTTCGAGGCAATCTTAGAAGGTTTGTGCAATATGTTTAGGAATCCAGAAGCTCATCAACCAAAAATTGAGTGGCCAGTGAGTGAACAAGATGCTTTAGAAATTTTGTCTTTGATTTCTTACTGTCATAGGAGATTAGATAATGCCAAAAGAGTTGAATAATACTTAAAAATCAAAGGCAGGCCGATATCACATCGACATGCCTTCTGAAACTATGACAGCAAAAAGAAACAATTAAACGAATTCATCTATATCGAATGCCTCTGTCTTATTTTTTGTATTATCCATTTCTGAAATTTGCGAGTCATCACAAAGCATACTATCAATAAGATTTCCTATCTTCTTTTTGATAGCGTCTTCATTCCGCATAATTCTGATGACTTCTTCTTCAGATAGACAGATGCGTGGGGCACGAACTGCAGGATTTCTTTTTATGCCAAAAGATTCTGCTTCTGACTGCGGTACTGCTTGTTGTTTTTTGTCCTTCATATTCGATTCCATATTTACATGTATTTATTCCAATCAATTCCAATCTGTTCCAAAGACTGTTTTGATGTCTCTTTTCCATTTGGCATATTTTCTTTGAGCAGTTTTTCCAATTGGCTTTGAGTACTCAGTTCGGTTGAAAAAAAACTGAACAGGTCTGTATCCTGAAGTTGGTACAGGGTTTCGGCAGCATTTCGGATTTTCTTTCTGTCATCCGTTCCCGAAATAAGCACATCAGCGACATTGTTCAGTTCTTCAAAAGTCAATGCCCTTGAAAAATCCGGGTCAGGAACGCACCCGTCATTTGACATGAGTTCCCGTTTTTCTGATTCAGTCAGTCCTTTTTTGGGAGTAAAGTCATCAATCACGTCATCCGTATTTATATCCTTATCCTCCTCTATGGGTTCCTTTTTCATAGGTTCAGAACGTGTGGGAGTTTTTCTCGCCACTTCCGGGTCTTCAAGATAGACTATCTTCGTCTTGCCGATTACTTCATTGTACTCGTCCAGGGGATTCGGCTGCGTTTCGGTTTTCTTTTCATGCCCGACTTTTAGGATATCGTTCTCCGCTTGTGCGATCCATGCTTCAGCCTTGTCCAGTCTTGCCCTATACCGGGCTTTCCTTGCTTTTTCCACCATTCGTTTTTTACGTGATTTCCATAACCGGATACGTGCCATACGCATATAACGAAGCTGATTGTCCCAGAATTTATAAACTTTCGGACTGAATATAAACATCCATACCTTATATAATATATAGGTTGCCGACATGGCTTTTACTGAAAAATAAATTAATGTTGTTTCCATGACTATTGAATTTTAGGGGGTGAAAAACGGTCTTTATACATTCGGGTGATTTCCTCGATGTTGAGTTCTATATGCTCGGCTATGATGTTACTGATATAGCTCGCGATACTTACTTCGGGAGCTATCACATTGAGATAATTCTTTATCTCGTCGTACAGCTTGCGGTTCAGGTACACCTGGATACGTCCGGGCATGGGGGTATTCACCAGATACTTCTGACGGAAACCGCTTTCACTTTTACGCTTTGGGTGAGGTTCGGGATTTTCCGAGGCTGTTTCCTTTTCCTTATCCGGCCTTTTATCGGTTTCCTCTGCTGGAACTTCTACCACGATGACATCCTCTTTCTCAATGGCATCAGGAATGTTACCGACCATATACCCCCTGATTTCCTCTTCATTTACTTTTACTATATTCTTTGCCATACCTCAATTACAGGTTAAATTTTACAATCAGTTCATTTGCCAGTTCCTGCAATCCGCTGCCTTTAAGTTGTCCTGCCGGCGGTGGAAGGAGTGAACAGCGGAAATAGGTGCGGGTCCGGGATGAGAGTTCCTTGTCATAACGGCAGAGGTCCGGAATGGCTGAATCCAGAATTTTCAGCCCCTGTTTCTTCATCAGTGCCATATAGTTGTCAAGCACTTCAGTATTGCTTCTTTTCTTTACCTTGGTCCAGAACAGGAACACGTCTTTCAAAGGAATATTCTTCCGGTTTTCCAAAAACTTCATGACGCTTTTGGCAAAGACAAAACTGCTGTCCATAACGAAATTGTCAGCGGCAATGGGGGTCAATACATAATCCACATTGAAAATGGTCTGCAACACACCGGATATGTCCATAGACCCTGGCAAATCTATGAAAACGATATCAAAATCTGCTTTTGCCGCCAACTCTCCGGCCACCTGGCGTGCATTCTCCGGCTTTGCCTGCCTGATAGGATAAATCCTGCACCCCCTAAGCCTCTGCTCTTCCAACAGCACCATGTACTTCTTGTTCTTCTCCACCATCTCCATGTCCCGTTCCCTCAGATTGAACAGGCTGCGCTGGGTGGAGTCACAATCAACGATGGCCACACTCTTATCCATCGAATAATTCAGGAGACTGGCAAGCGTTACCAGCATGGTACTTTTGCCGACCCCACCTTTCTGGTTGCTGACCGCAACGAATAACGGATTCTTCTTCATAACTGAACTTTTTTAATGGTTTATTACACTATTGTTTTACTTGTCTGTTGTTTACTTTGTGACAAGGTTTGTTAGTGATATGGTTACTTTGTGCTCACCAATCGGCAAACCGACCAACCGATAGTTATCTGCCCTAACAAAGCAAGTAAACAATCACTGCCCACCTGTTGCAACAAGTGTTTTCGCTAACCAGCAATACAACGGACAGTTACTTGACTATTGGTTTGTTTTACCGTTTATGTTGCAAATAAAAAGGTATTTTTTCATATCATCACTATGTTTCAAGGGAGGTGACGACCTGTGTCACCATATGTCATCACGTTACATATAACCCGCTATTTTACAACAGGATAAACCGCCATAACTTTGCACCGACAACGGAACGGATACCGCTGCGGAGGTTTCCCGAAGCCGAAGAATGAGGCTGAAGGTCAAAATTTAATTTGACGAAGGAAAATTCATTACCAAGCGGTAATAGCAAGTTGTGTTTTGAGGCACCCGAAATAAATTCGGGCACTCAAAACAAACTTGCCGCTCGCCTGAAGGCTCGGGAGGGATTTCCTCCAAAGTCGGAAATCCATGACGGAAGAAACAGAACAGAAAATCTCAATGCGTATGGAAGAAAACAGTAAAAGAAAGACAAGAAAAGGTGCGGGACGGAAGCCGAAAACAGACCCGGCGGTACACCGCTATGTGGTACGGCTGAACTCGGAAGAGAACGGCCACTTTGAAATCCTGTTCCAGAAATCTGGACTGAAACAGCATTCCAAGTTCATCAAAGCGATGATTTTCGGACGTGAAATGAAGGTCGTCAGAATCGACAAGGCTGCGATGGACTACTACATCAGACTTACAAATTTCTATCACCAGTTTCAGGCCATCGGCAACAACTACAACCAGACAGTGAAGGCAGTCAAGTCCAATTTCGGCGAGAAACGGGCGTTCGCCCTGCTCCGTAATCTGGAGAAGGCTACCATCGACCTGGTGGTGCTGAGCAAGCGGATCATCATGCTTACACGGGAGTTCGAGGAGGAATACCTTATAAAAAGAAAGAAGGAGGAACAGCAGAATGGTGGCTAAGATCAACAGGGGTGTATCGCTCTACGGGGCGGTCATCTACAACCAGCGTAAAGTGGACGAGGCAACCGCCCGTATCATCGCGGGCAACCGCATGATTACCGACCTCACCGGAAATCCCCACAATGTCATGCAGCAGACGCTGTGGGCTTTCGAGAGCTATCTCGCCGCCAACAGGAACACGGAGAAGCCGGTACTGCATATCTCCCTGAACCCATCGGTGGACGACCGCCTCACGGACGGGCAGTTCGCAGAACTGGCACGCGAGTATATGCAGAAGATGGGCTACGGCGACCAGCCCTACATCGTCTATCTGCACGAGGACATCGACCGCAGGCATGTCCATATTGTCTCCACCTGCGTGAAGGAGAACGGCGAAAAAATCAGTGACGCATACGAATGGAACCGTTCGATGAAAGCCTGCCGGGAACTGGAAAACAGATTCGGGCTCAAGCCTGTGGCCGACAAGCGGAACGAACTGCTGGAACCGTATCTCAAGAAGGCGGACTACCGGGACGGGGGCGTAAAACGTCAGGTCGGCAATATCCTAAAGAGCATTTTCACCGCCTACCGCTTCCAGACATTCGGGGAGTTCAGTGCCATGCTCTCATGCTTCAACATCGAGGCCAAACAGGTTCGGGGAGAATTTGAAGGCTCACCTTACAACGGCATCGTATATACCCTGACGGACGATGCGGGCAGGCCGGTATGTACGCCCATCAAGTCTTCGCTCATCGGCAAGCGCTTCGGCTACGAAGGGATAGAAAAAAGGATTGCCGTCAATGTCCGTGACTTCAGAAACCGGAAGTGGCAGCCGAAAATCCATGATGCCGTCACGCTGGCCATGCACGGCTGCCGTGGAAACCGGGAAGATTTCATCCGGCTGCTCGGGGAAAAGGGCATTGATGTGGTGTTCAGGGAAAACGAGGAAGGCCGCATCTACGGCGTGACCTTCATAGACCACAGGAACCGTGAGGTATATAACGGTTCCCGTCTGGGCAAGGAGTTTTCCGCCAACGCCTTCGAACAGCTTTTTAACAGGCCGCAGGAATTTCCGGAGCCGGAATTCCCCGGACAATATACCTCCACACGGGAGAGCCTTTCCGACAACATGGAAAGCGCCATCGAGCAGACTTTCGGAATATTCAGTCCCGACATCAACGGACCGGACCCACAGGAGGAGGCACTCGCCCGCAGACTGCAACGCAAAAAAAAGAAGAAACGCCGTTCACGCGGCATATCCTGATTGTCAATTACCAACCATCAAAATTTTTACAGTTATGCAACAAGAAGATGATTTGAGAGGACTGGCCAAGGTCATGGAGTTCATGCGTGCCATTTCCATCGTGTTTATTGTAATCCATGTCTACTGGTTCTGCTACAGCGCATTCGTGGATATGGGCATCAACATTGGAGTCGTGGACAGGATTCTGCTGAACTTCCAGAAGACGGCAGGACTGTTCAGCAACCTGCTCGTGACGAAAGTGTTCGCCTTCATATTTCTGGGACTTTCGTGTCTGGGTACGAAAGGTGTCAAGAACCAGAAGATGACGTGGCGGAAAATATACGCCGCCTTCCTCGGCGGCATTGTCTTGTTCTTCATGAACTGGTGGATGCTTGACCTGCCGTTCAGTACGACAGTGAATGCTACCGTATATACGCTGACGCTTACCACGGGCTACATTCTCCTGCTTATGTCGGGAATATGGATCAGCCGTATGCTGAAGCACAACCTTATGGAAGACGTATTCAACACCGCCAACGAAAGTTTCATGCAGGAAACAAGGCTTATGGAAAACGAGTATTCCGTAAACCTGCCCACGAAATTTGTCTATCAGGGTAAGGAATGGGACGGCTGGATCAACATCGTGAACCCGTTCCGAGCCTCTATCGTACTGGGAACACCCGGCTCCGGAAAGAGCTATGCCGTGGTGAACAACTACATCAAACAGCAGATCGAGAAATCCTTTGCCATGTATATCTACGACTACAAATTTCCGGACCTCTCGGAGATAGCCTACAACCATCTGCTCAAGCACAGACAACATTACAAGGTCAAGCCGGAATTCTACGTCATCAATTTTGACGACCCCAGACGCAGCCACCGCTGCAATCCCATCAATCCGAGATTCATGGCAGACATCAGCGATGCCTACGAAAGTGCCTATACCATAATGCTCAATTTGAACAAGACCTGGATACAGAAACAGGGTGATTTTTTCGTGGAGTCACCGATTATCCTGCTTGCCGCAATCATCTGGTATTTGCGGATTTACAAGGACGGAAAGTATTGCACGTTCCCTCATGCAATTGAATTTCTTAACAAGCCATATGCCGATATCTTCACGATTCTTACCTCTTATCCGTCCCTCGAAAACTATCTTTCCCCCTTTATGGATGCATGGCAAGGCGGAGCTCAAGACCAGCTCCAGGGCCAGATAGCAAGTGCGAAAATTCCGCTTTCGCGAATGATCTCGCCACAGCTTTACTGGGTGATGACAGGGGATGATTTTACTTTGGATCTGAACAATCCCGAACATCCAAAAATCCTCTGCGTGGGCAATAATCCGGACAGACAGAATATCTATTCGGCGGCTCTCGGCCTGTACAATTCGCGCATCGTCAAATTGGTAAACAAGAAAGGACAACTGAAAAGTTCCATCATCATTGACGAGCTTCCGACCATCTATTTCCGTGGTATCGACAACCTGATTGCGACCGCCCGAAGCAACAAGGTGGCCGTCTGTCTCGGCTTCCAGGACTTCTCGCAGCTTGCACGCGACTACGGAGACAAGGAGGCAAAGGTAATCCAAAATACAGTGGGCAATATCTTCAGCGGGCAAGTTGTAGGAGAAACGGCAAAATCACTGTCGGAACGGTTCGGCAAGATACTCCAGCAGCGGCAGTCCATATCCATCAACCGTCAGGATACTTCGACTTCCATCAACACGCAGCTTGATTCCCTGATACCCGCCTCCAAGATAGCCAATCTTTCGCAAGGTACATTCGTTGGCAGCGTGGCAGACAATTTCGGAGAAGAGATAGACCAGAAAATTTTCCATGCCCGCATCATCGTGGACAGCGCAAAGGTATCGGAAGAAATGAAAGCCTACAAGAAAATTCCTGTCATCAACGAGTTCAGGGACGCGGACGGAAACGATATCATGCAGCAGCAGATTGACCGCAACTACTCGCAGATAAAGGCGGACGTGTTGCAGATAATAGAAGAAGAGATGGAAAGAATAAAAAATGATCCGGAGCTGAGATACCTCATCCCGCAGCAGGAGGGAGAAGAAAACAATGACTGAAAATAGAGAAAAAGGGAGACCGCTGTTTTATTTCCGCCTGCAAAGGTCGTCCCGTGCCCGCTGGATTGTGCAAGGCCGGGCCCCTCCGTGGTTTGCTGAAAAAATCATCCTCGCCCGGGGGCTCCGGTATTTTTTCGCAAAGCCTTGTGCAATCCGGCACGGGACAGAAAGGCAGGCAAGAAATAAAATACCGGCTTGACAAGCCGCAGATGTCTAACTCAAAAAAATGAAAGATATGAGCAGAAGCAACTTCACTCCGATGGAAAGATTCCATGAGATTCTAAACGGACACGGACTACAGTCCATGAACGTAGGTACAAACCATATCCGCATCTTCAGGGACGGCAGGAAAATGTTCGACTACTATCCGCTGAGGATGAAACTCTTCGACTACCACAACTGGTACCAGCTTACCTATCCATCCTTCGGCAATGTTGATAGAAAATGGGAACAGGAACTTCAGGAGATAATCTGTAGGCTTTCCGCCGCATAAAACGGTAAGTTATGGCAGCGCACATGAAAAAGACGGAATGGGACAACATTCCCGAATGGGCCATATATGCCCTGGAATACGGAACGGAAGAGGACGGCAGCCTGAACGAAGAGGAACGGGCTATGATTGAAAAATTTGTCGGCACACATTTCCCGAAAGGATACACAATGAGCGTGGACTGGAACGCCTGCAACGAGTTTGACCGCTATCCAGCATTTGGAGAGCCTTGCAAGACCTGCAAGGTTCTTTTTGTTTCACCATAAATACACGGAAAGATGAAAAGAATGACACAGAGCGAATACCTCGCTGTTCCCGAAAATTACCGGGGAGTATGGACTACCGAACGATGGGACATTCCCGATTGGGAAAACTTGAGAAAAAAATATATGGGAAAACGTACCCTGATGGTATATGACAAAGGCACTTGCCTGCTTGTCGAGGGGCTGAGTCTTGAAATCGTGGACGACAGTTCCTGGAAGAAGCCGGAGGAAATCAAGAAGGAAATCCGTGAAAAATATCAGGAATACCGTACTGAAAAGGGACATGAACCGCATTTTCTCGAATGTGCCATACGCTGGAATGACACTTTGGAGACGCTGGAGACAAGAATCGCCCTGGACTTCGATACGGAAATGGATGATGAAATCTTTTTCTACTGCGATACTTTGGACAGCCTGCTGTCGCTTGCTGACAAAAGCGGGGAAGATTTTGTCATAGCCGGATATTTCGGCTTCGGAGTGTATGAAGATTAGGCATTATATAGAATAAGGTTTTAAAGTACTGATAATTATAAGCTCTGTTAGTCCTTTTCCTTATTCTATATAGACTCTATTCGGAATATACATAGCTATAAAAAACAAGAAATCCCAATCGTAATGACCGGGACTTCTCTACTTCCTTTTTATAGTGCAGATGCGACGACTATGCTCGCACGGGCACTTTCAGTGTTGCAAAGGTAAGTATTATTTTTTATGCCGCCAAATAATATGGCTTCAATATTCAAGTTTGGACGTAAGCATTCGATAAACTCCCCCTTTCATTCTAAAAATGTGATATTACTTTTGTA
>ENA-OUQN01000084-OUQN01000084.1-human-gut-metagenome-genome-assembly--contig:-NODE-84-length-77770-cov-10.727659_pt1 | contig 77770 bp, 106 predicted proteins | sample MGYA00237950_ERZ548832 | MGnify/ENA primary metagenome ERZ548832 (study PRJEB26490, sample SAMN05194703) | human gut metagenome | biome: terrestrial biome; feature: human-associated habitat; material... | reverse complement strand
ATTTTAATGTAAGTGAAGTTTCTAAAGAAGAATATGAAGAATGCCCTGCTACTGTTTGGGGAGGCACTCCATTGAAGAGTGAGAAAATATTCCTTAGTCCTAAATCAGTAGAGGGATTTCCTGAAAACATTGACTACATGAAAGAATGGGGATTTAAATAAAAACTTGAATGAAACTTACGGTAACCAAATCCGAAGGTGCAATCATTCAGAAGCTTATTGCAGACCGAAAGTCAGACATTCATAATATTGGAGGTGACAGCAAACAGGCAGAGCGTCTAAGTAAGCTGAACAAGAAGATTGCAAGGCAGATAAAGAAACAATATAAGACATGAGTCCTTACGTAATAACTTCTGCGGTTCTTATTACCTATGACGGAAAGAAGATACCGTTGGAAAACATAGAGAGTGAAATAATGACCCGACCTATCCAGTTGACTAAGGAGAGGATACTCGATGCTTTCTCCATGATGAAAGATAAGCCGGTGGATGTGGAACTTAAAATCAAACATATATGAGCAATTATGTTACAGTTACAGCAGAGGTGGAATTTGACATGGAAGATTATATAGATGATATTCTTGAAAAATTGTCAGACGAAGAGTTAATTAAAGAGCTTGAGGACAGAGAGTTTGTTGCTTACGAAACAGCGCCCTTACTTCAAATTGAATTTAACAATCCAGCCGATTTAAAAAGGCACTTATGCGACATAGCTAATGCCGGCTATTGTATATCCAATGAAGAACTTATCAATGAAATAAAATTAAAACTACCATAACATGATATATAATAAACAGATAATAAGGGGCAAAATACCGAGTAAATCTAATTGTTATAAAGTTATAACAATCCGCGGTCATGGCAGTCTTGCCAAACAGCCGGCATTGAATGAATATGAAAAGTCGTTCTATCTACAATGTAACCAGTACAGAGGCAAGATGATAGCAGGGTTGTTTGAACTTTATTTGAATGTATTCTATGAAAACCAACGCCCAGACCTCGACAATTGTTTCAAGACAGTACTTGATTGTCTACAAGGATGCAAAGCTATCAAGAATGACCGTAATTGCGTGAAGATAGTAGCAGAGAAGTTTATAGACAAAGTAAATCCAAGAATAGAATTTATAATCAAGGAAGTTGAATTATAAAAAATAGACAATTTGAAAGATGCATGAAAATAAAGATGAATAAACATGGCACGAAACAGAATGATTAAGCCAAAGTTCTGGGATGATACCAAAATAGGACGTCTTACAAGGGATGCAAGGCTTCTCTATATAGGTCTTTGGAATTTCTCTGATGATTCAGGGACTGTAATAGGTGATTCTATCTGGTTAAAGTCTAAAATATTTCCGTATGACCAAATCCAAATACAACAGTTTGAAAAATGGATGAACGAGCTTGTGATAAACGGATTTATATGTCTGCTTTCCTATAAAGGGGAAAGATTCATATATCTGCCAAATTTCACTCGGCATCAAGTAATCAACAAACCTAATTACGAGGATTTGAATATACCTAAATGCTTGATAGACAAAATAAAAGATAATATTCACTTATTAATCACGGAACAATCACGTAATACTACCGTATCATTCACTGAACGATACGTGACTAAAATAGAAGTAGAAAGAGAAGAAGAATATCCCCCCTATAATTCCCCCCAAGGGGAAGCCTCGCCATCAGGGAACAATGAGAGCGATAAGATAAATTACAATGGTCTTATGGATACGTTCAACAAGATGTTTGAAGGACGGTTACCCAAAGTTACGGCAATGACAGAAAAACGTAAGAAAGCCGTAAAAGTAAGAGTCGCAGAATATGGGAAAGAGGCTATTATGGCTGTTTTCAACAACGTTTCTCAATCAGCATTTCTTTTGGGGCATAATAACCAAAACTGGCATTGTGATTTCGACTGGATATTCAGACCGACAAATTTCATTAAGATTTTAGAAGGCAATTACAATGGAGAAAGACTTAGTAAAAATCAACAGGATAGCGAGCAGCGAAAACGTGATTCAGTTCTTGCAGTCGCTACAACAGTCAGAGAAGCTGCCGCAAAAAAAAGAAAGGAACTTGAAGCAGAGGGCGTTATTGAATAAATATCCTGACCCTGCACAATTCATACTTGATTACAATCCAGATTTGCAGTTCAAAATTGTCAGGTGTAAGGCGACTCACTCCGATTTAGCCATGAATTTTTCTATACCTACATTAGGATTATTGGCTTCGACTTATGGAGATGAAACTCCTTTAGAATGGTTGAAAATTCAATTCGGTACACTCAATGACTTCGCAGAGGTATCTACCAAGATTGCTAAGGAGCAGCTTAATGAGTTAGCAGAGATATTTATTTCTGAGTATTATTACCTTAATGCAGCTGAGATATGCTTTTTCATTGCACGGTTTAAGTCTGGGAAATACGGACGATTCTATGGAGCTATAGACCCGATGAAGATTACAAGCGCTATGCTTGACTATATCAAGGAACGCCGCATTGACATTGAGCGTTACGAACGTGAGCAATACCGACTACAGCGCCAAAAGGAGATAGAAGAGCGCGGTAGCAACGGAATTTCCTATGTCGAGTATCTTGAACGTGAACGTAAGCTTGTGGAAAGTGGAGATGCAGAAGCCATGAAACGAGCGGCAAATCGTGTATGTAGTATCAGTTTACGTAAGTAGTGGCGAAAGCATAAATTTGACAATAATATGAGACTTACAATATGTTGGACGACAAGAGGCAGGCAAAGACGCTTTTACTATGATATATGCAAAAAGTTTGGCATATCGGATTACATGAGTGTTAATCATGAGACGCCATGCGATATAAGGGATGAAGATATGGAACTGTTAAAGGAATGCGAAAAACGAGGGTTTATCCAAATAAGAAACAAACGGTAAATAATCATGGACATAGAGATTGAAAAGAAAATCGAACAATTGGAATGGCAGCGTGACAATGCAATGCGCATACGCTGCCCGTTGGTGGCAAGGAAGTATCAGCGCATGATTGATGAACTTGCAAAAGAGAGCAAAAACAAGAATATGAACAAGGCAGAACAGGCAAGGCAATGACCACCGACACGGCAAATCAGATAATCAGCAAATATGAGAGTCTTGTAGTTCTGTGCACCTACAACATATTGCTCACGAACGACATCTGTTGCGGGCAGGTTATCGAGTGTCTGCATGCGATGAAGAGAACGCCTTATTACAAACAGGCATTCAAGCGGTATTTGAATGATGCCGATAAGGCAAGAAAGGAATACGAGCGTACTGTAAACAGCGTTATCGGTTCAGACCGGAGCGAGTTTTTCGCCGACTGCAACGACAAGTATACGGAAGAAGTGAACAAGCACGTGGATATGCTGTATTGGCAGTTCAAGCAGGTTCTCGACGATAACGGCATATCCCATTCCGCAGAGATTGCAAGGTTCGAACTTGCAAGGACATTATGTGATTACGCCTGCATCCAGTTTGACGAAAGGATTAAAGAACTTCAGAAGAAAGATGCACGGTTCAACGGGTTTACGTTGGAATATTTGAAGCTTTCCAATGTAGTAAGGGTGATGAACCTTGCTTCCGATAGTTTGAAAATCGGGAAAACGGTCAATATGAACACAGAGCGGTGCACGGCGGCGTTTGATGTGCTGGTAAGAAAGCTGTCGGATGCGGATAATATTGCCAACGCGATAAAAGTTTAGTGAGATGAAACCTATTTATAACCTTATAACCCTCCTCATGGACTGGCTTTCGGTAGAGGTCGGAGTGGATGAAGAGTGGTTCTGAATTATGGAAATGAAGAAAAGCGAATTGACACACGGCTCTCTGTTCAGCGGCATCGGTGGCCCGGAAATAGCTGCCGAGATAATGGGCTGGAAAAACGTGTTCCATTGTGAAATAAACCCGTTCGGGAGAAAAATACTTGATTATTGGTTTCCAAACAGCAAAAGTTATGAAGACATCACGAAAACAGATTTTACAGAGTGGCGGGGAAAAATCAATGTCCTCACCGGAGGTTTCCCCTGCCAGCCTTTTTCTTGCGCCGGACAGCGAAAGGGAGCGGAAGATGACCGCTACCTCTGGCCGGAAATGCTACGAGCGATACGGGAGATTCAGCCCGATTGGGTTGTTGGTGAAAACGTTGCTGGAATCCTCTCGATGGTACAACCCGGCAGTGAAACTGCGTTGGGACGTGAAGAATCTCTGTTCGGAGAGGTTGACCGAGAAAGAATATTGCATCAGCAGGAATACGTCGTCGAAACAGTGTGTAACGACCTTGAACGTGAAGGATATTCCGTCCAACCGGTTGTTATTCCGGCTTGTGCCGTCGGAGCGCCGCACAGAAGGGACCGTGTCTTCTTTATTGCGAGAAGAATACAAGACAATAACAACAACATCGGGAGTGGATATACTTGTAGATTCGGAAGATTTTCCGTTTCTGAATCAATGGAAATGGAAGATAAACAATTCAGGGTATGTTTACAGAACAATCAGAGCGAAAGAAGATGGAAAGAAATGGAAGACTATCTTGATGCACAGATTGATTTGCTGTCCGAAGGAAAACGAGGAAGTGGACCATATCAACAGATGCAAAACGGACAACAGAAAGCAAAATCTTCGGATATTAGCTCATTGGGAAAATCTTCACAATCGGAAGAAAGGTTCAGGAGTAAGGAAACCGAAGGGACGGAACAAATGGCATGCGATAATCTATGTGAACAGGAAAAGGATTCACCTCGGATTTTTCGATACAAAAGAGGAGGCGATGAATGCAAGGTTGAATGCGGAGAGAAAATTGTTGTCCACCGTGCAGACGCAGGGGTTGAAGGTATGCAACGGGAATGGGAAAACAACATTCTATCCGGTAGAGCTGCTCCCAACTCCGATGTCTACCGACATACACCATGCAAAACGGGTGAAGGATTTGAAAAATGCAGGTGCAAAAACGATGGCGAGTCGAAGAAACGGAAGCAATCGTCCGAACAGCCTAATGGATTTCCACGGAATGTTACCTACACCAACGACAAGTTGTCACAATCCCGGAACGGCAAAGGACCGGAAAGACGGCAGTCCCCGGACATCAGAACTGAACCATTTGTGTGCCCGCCTGATTGGAAAAACTTCCCAACTCAATCCCCTGTTTGTAGCCGAGATGATGGGATTTCCACCAGATTGGACGGTATTGCCTTTTCAAAGTGGCGGCAGGAATCGATAAAGGCATACGGCAATGCGATTGTCCCACAAGTGATGTATGAGATATTCCTGGCAATAGAATCTATAGAAAAAGGCAAATAGTATGAACATCCATCAGACAGTCCCCCGCTCCGATTGCATCTCTTTCGCGAAATGTGGCAAGCATTCCCTTGCCTATTGCCGGAAGTACGGTGCATCCGAATGCGGTCTGTGCGAGATAGTGAAGCGGAAACCGAGGAACCGGGTGATGGTGGACGGGGTAGAACGCAAGGTGTGCAGCCGCTGCAAAAGACCGCTTTTACTATCCTGCTTCTATGACAGGACAATCTACCGCAACGGAAAGGCGTATCACATCAAGACATCATGGTGCAAAATGTGTGTTTCGGAAGACAATCGGGAACGGAATAAAAGAAAGGAAAACAAATGAATATAAAGAAAATAAAGGAACATAACCCTCAATCCTTTTTAGACGATTTGAAACGGGTAAGAGAAATCATGGTCTATACAGGACATACCAACTCCTACTATAAGATTCTTAAACACGAATTGTTGAGAGATGCGGAAGAGAAAGCCATCACGTACTATATAACGGATTCTATATTCGCCAGAAAGCGTGATGTCATGGTAATAATTTAATCGGAAGAATATGAAACAAACAACTATTCCAGCTTTTAAATATTGGCTCCGGATACACGGCTTTCGCTTAGAATGGTTCGGTACCGGAACAAAAAACAATCCAATCAAGATTAAATCAAGAAAAAGAAATAAGATATGAAACAGACAATAAAAGAAGCAGCAAGGGAAGCAATTCATAAGCATTATAATTGTAATGGAACCTATCCATGTTCAGAACGTGAATATTGCGAACATTGTAACGGTCATAATACAGCATTCGATTGTTGCGAATGTGGTGCAGATGAATTTAAAGAAGGATTTATTGCCGGTGCGAACTGGCGTATCAATAGCGTATGGCATAGTAACAATCGAACGTATAAAGCGCAAAAAACAGCTTTGGTTATATTCAAAAACGGCAAATCCAAGGTATATGATAACCTCACTGATCTGACAATCGAAAGTCTTTGGGGGGAGGTAGATAGATTTGCTTACATCGAAGATTTACTACCTAATATGGAGGATTAAATCATGAAACCAATTTTGCTTCAAGCAAGTTGGAAAAGATTGTGAACTACATAAATCAGAACATTCAATAAGGATAAGTTATGAAACAGACAGTAGAAGAAGCAGCCCGCACTCATTGGAGTGAAAGTACATATAATAAAGATGCAGAGCTTGCCTATGATGAAAGAGACAGTATAGCTATCAAGGCATTGGCAAAATCGGTTGCATTACGGGCTTTTAAGAAAGGCGCAGCATGGCAGGCAAGGCAATCTCCGTGGATAAGCGTTGAGGAACGGTTGCCGGAAAAGAATACCGTGGTTCTGACAAGAGGGGCTTATGGCTTCCTTATTTGCCAGCTTTCATCTTTGGGTGAATGGGAAACTGGGGCAAATGTTAATAAAGAAAGATTAGGCATTACCCATTGGATGCCCATCCCCTCTTTCGATGAGATACTCGAAGCCAACAAGGATGTACTGGAACGGATTAAGGAGAAAGGAGATTGAAACGAGGATACCTGTCACGTATCCTCGGAAAGACTAAGTCTTTTAACGATGACTACAAGGTAGTTTTCTGCAATGTTCTCTCACGAGTTCCCATTTACCAAACCGAAGTCTGCAATAGGAACGAACATGCACAGGTTTGTCGCTACAACACTGGACTGTTTTACAATTTTGAGACAGAGCCTCATTCTAACAGTTCTAAAAAGAATGAGGATGTCTATTAAATATGTTAAACATATTTTTTACCCTAAGTTTTCCCTCTGATTTTGTTTGTATTTCAGAGATGCTGTTGGGATTACAAAAATAATCATTAATATTTAAAATTCAATACAATGAAAGCAATAACAATAAAACAACCGTGGGCATCCTTGATAGTCCACGGTATTAAGGACATCGAGAACCGTACTTGGCCGTGTCCTAAGAAATACTTAGGGCAGAGGGTGCTGATTCATTCAAGCGCCGTCCCCATAGAAATGATAAATCCTAATAGTGTATTCACAAGGCAACAATGGGACAGTTTCTCACTTGGATTTCAGAGAGAGATTATTTGCGGTGAGGAATATGTAAATTCTGCTATCATTGGAAGTGTCGAAATTGTGGATTGTGTGGTGAATCATCCTTCTATTTGGGCGGAGAAAGGAGCTTATAACTGGGTACTAGCTAATCCTATATTCTATGAAAGCCCAATCGAGAACGTAAAAGGAAAACTATCTTTTTGGGACTATTCCGGTATTAAAGAAGTAAGAATTGAGTGTCCAGAATGTGGCAACATAGAAATCGCTGTCGAAGATTATACAACGGCTCCTTTCCCAACTTATCTGCATAAGTGTAATAAGTGTGAGCACGTGATTATGGAAAGTGAGTGGAACGTAATAAAATAGGGTATGGAATTTGATTGGTTTTGGTTTACTATAGTGATTGGGATAATCTGCGTTAGCTGTTTCCCCCATAGAGCATATAAAAACCAATATAATCTTAACGTTGTAATCATGGAAGTAAAGAACGGAATAATAATAGACGGAGTGCTGCACGAAGCTGTGCAAGATAATATCAAATGCCCCTCATGCTCTCTATACGAGAAATGCGCAGAAATGTACTACACATCATGTATGACTGATTTATTTAGTTGTGAAGGCTTTTCCAATCGTGGCAAAGTGACAGATATTAAGATAGATAAGGAGGAGTAAACTATGACCGAAGAACTTGTAACATTAGAGACTGCGAAGCTGCTGAAAGACAAGGACTTCAATTGGAAGTGTGAACACCTAATAGACCGTAATAAGGTTATTACAAAATATAACCTTCCGCAAAGTATGTCGTGTTGTATGGAAATAGATGACGAATCAGTTGAATTTTTGTGTCCAACATTGTATATCGCCCAAAAGTGGCTGCGTGAAATAAGAGGTGTGTATGTATATGTAGAACCTGTTATTGGAAAAAGATGGAAGCTTTCTTTTTGTGATTTCAATGTTCCAACAGAAGAAAGCGACTGGATGGAGAACGAAATAAACAAAGGGAATGGCTATAAAGTATATGACACCTACGAGGAAGCACTGGAAGCCGGGATACAAGAAGCGTTAAAACTTATATGAGAAGATTTATATATATACTGGTTTCTATCATTATATCATATCTAATTTGTGTACATGAGTATAATACGTGGAATTTCATTGTTGGGTTAGAGCCTTCACAAGCTTGCGAAAGATTAGCCAAATACGCTTTTTATTTCGTGATATGGTATTGGGTTGCGAAAGCTGTTGATTTGTTTAATGATTAACGAATAAAAGTATATAACTATTATGAGCAAAGGAATTTACACAAAAGAAAATGTAGGTAATGGTGTATTCATCTTTACCGTCAATAAGAATTTTGTAGAACCTAAATTTTGGGGACTGCATGAAGAAAACGAACAGGCACAATGTGTAGTTATTATCCATGATGGCAATGCTTTATTCTTCTATCCGGAAGATATGGATAATGATACCCATATTCTTCTTGATTGGGAGAAAGAGCAAACAGGAAAGATATATCCAACCACAGAAGAAGGCATGAAGGATACCGATGGAATAGGCAATACCAAAGCATTGGCTGCATCCGGAAGCGAAATTGCTGAGAAAGTCATAGCATTGGACTTATGTGGATTAAGTTGGCGCATTCCTACACTACAAGAGAGTGTCTTAGGGTATGAACATAAGGTTATGCTGAATGCAGCCTTAGCTATCTGCGGAAAACAACCAGTGAAAGATGACTGGTATTGGTGTTCTACGAGAAAAGGAAACAAACGCAATTTTATTCTCAGTTGGGGCGACGGTTTTAGATACGACAACATTCAGGACAGTGACGATTGGGTTCGCCCCGTGTCCGCTGCCTCTCTTAATTCACTTTAACCTTATAAATGATTACAACTATGGCAAAAGTATTTATAACAAAGTATGCCTTAACAGAAGGTATTAAAGAGATAGAAACAGATATTATTAGAAGTAGATTTGAAGATAGAGAATATGTAAGGGATGGTTTATGTTCTTACTTCCGTATAGGGGAAAACGCATTCACCGATAAATCCGAAGCGTTGAAAAAGGCGGAAGAAATGAAGATTAGGAAAATCGCTTCTCTTCGTAAGCAGATGGAGAAACTTGAGAAATTATCTTTTAAAGTAGAGGAGATTTGATTATGGAACAAGAAAGAAAAATCGGAGAGGTATTTGAATATAATGGAGAAAAAATTATCGTGAAAAAAGATAGCGATTTTATATACGGATGCGATAAATGCGTCTTTAATGGTAGACCGGAATGCTGTAATTATTATTGCTTGTATTTTGAAAGACAAGATAAACAAGATGTGCACTTTGAAAAAGTGGAGGATTGATTATGAAAGCAAACCTAATATTTTTTCTTGCGATATTCATCATATCAGCATTATTCATCGGTCATTTCCGACTGACATTCTCACCGTTCAGTGTATCCTTTCTCTATTGGCATAGGACTGTAGGAGTTACTCTTATCGTTGCAGGATGCTTGGTTTACAACATAGGTGAGCATATATCAGGCTACAAGAAAGGACTGGATGAAGGTATGGAGATTGTTTTGAAAGAGTTAAAAGAAAGATACAATGAAGAAGATAATGTTCAATGATAAATATAGCCTAACCCAGGCTGTATTGGATGGTCGGAAGACTATGACGAGAAGAATTTCAAAAGAACAAATACGCAATAGTGTATTTTGGAAGAGTGGTTATGAGAGTATTCATGGATATGAAATAAAGCCTATATACAAAATTAGCGAACTTGTCGCCATTGCACAATGTTATGAAAGTTTAGGGATGAATCCCGAAATTGCACTTAATGATAGGGACGGAATAGGATTTTATACTAAAACAAAATTTGCACCCGGTTGGAAAAATAAAATGTTTGTCCGCGCTGACCTCATGCCCCATCATATCCGCATTACCGACATCAAGATAGAACGGTTGCAAGACATCTCCGATAAAGATTGCCTGAAAGAAGGAATTTACAAAGGACAATGCGGAAGTGCAGATACACATTTTATGGATGCTTATTATTATAAAGGGGACATTCAGCCTTATTGCACCCCTCGTGAAGCCTTTGCCGCCCTCATAGATAAAGTCTCCGGCAAAGGGACGTGGGAGTCTAACCCTTATGTTTTCGTTTACGAATTTGAATTAGTTGATTAACCATGAATAGAAAAGAATACCAGGAACACTGCAAGCATTACAGCCCCTACAGTGGACAATGCTACAAAAGGTCATTCATATCGGGTGTAGCAAACAATGTGCATGTGAACATGCGGTGTGACGGGAAATGCCCCCGTATGAGTAATTACGACAAGAGAAATAAATTAAATAGCCTTGGACGGGCTTTGTAAAATCCATATTGATATGAAAAAGTATATTGGAACAAAACAGATTGAAGCCGAACCTATGACAAGAGGTGATGCGTGGGGAAAACATCTCCTCAGAGAAAAGCCGTCAACGGAAAATTTTGACGATGAGGGTTATCATGTTCGTTATGAAGATGGATATGAAAGCTGGTCGCCTAAAGATGTATTTGAAAAGGCATACAAGGTAGCTGATACTCCTCTTGACCGTATGTATATCGAATATAATGAGTTGATGGACAAACATAATAAGTTAGTCCTGTTTCTTGGCCGAAAAGATGCTGTTGAAATAGCTGGTGAAAATCAGGTCACTTTAATGGAGGTTCAAAAAGTACAGATGCACGACTACCTTCTTACTTTGAAAGAGCGCATTGGGTTAATGAAGAAATAAATATTGCCATACGGCGGTTGGACGTCTGCCGTATGGCTCAAAACAGAATAAATATGGATACAATGAATTGAGAGAAAACAAACACGGAAAAAGATATTGATTATGAAACGTGAAATAAAATTCAGAGGGAAAAGTACTGATACGGGGAAATGGATATATGGATTTCTCTCTTTTTTCTATACTGCCGGAAGGGACGAAAACGGACTTATCCTCACAGACAAGGCAAAGATATATTCTCCGGAAGACTGCCGGTGCGATGACGTATGGGCTGAAACTGTTGGGCAGTTCACCGGCTTATGTGATAAGAACGGTGAAGAAATATACGAAGGTGATATTGTTGAATGCAACGGAGATATATGCAAGGTTATGTACAGTAATCATTATGCCGGATTTGCGCTTGATAAAAAAGGTTGGCTATATCTCCACTTCTTTGGAGAAGCATTTAGTAATAAAGATTGTCTTGTTATTGGCAACATACACGATAACATTGAGTTATTGAAATAAAACAACCATGAGTAAATACATGAATTGGGAACTCTACGATAAACCACCTGAGGGTTTCTCCATTGACAAGCATACTGGTTCTCCTTTGACCGGATACGACTTTTACACAAACGGGAAAAGCGTCTTAAACGGAGGAGTAAGAATTCTTGTAAAATCTCTGAATGTTCATGTTAACAACATAACAGATAACCATCACCCCGTGAAAAAATCTATCCCCAATAGCAAAGAACCTAAACAAGACCCGATGATTAACCGTAATGTGCGTCAACGGGTAAATGTCTTTGCACGCGAGAGGTTTAAAGTAAAGCTGCTACAAGAAATAGAATTTGATTTAATGGTGTGTCAACTCGAAGGCTGGAGCATGGGAAGCTACGTCAATGAGCTTAAGCAATTGATTGATGATGTTTATCGGAGAATGGTTAAGACAAAGAAAAGGAACACAGAGACTACCAGTAACCCAAAACTTGAATTTAAAGATGAATGAATTATATATACCTCCACAGCGATTAAACCGCAACCCTATTAACGGGCGGTTTTTAAAAGGAGGTATCCCTCATAACAAGGGAAAGAAATGGGATGATTACATCCCTTCGCATAAAAGGGAAAGTATGATTAAAGGATTAGCCTTAGGGAGAACGGGAAACCCTAATATAGCGGGCTGCAATGCAAAGAAAGTAGTAGCTATAAAAAGCGGACGGTTACAAGGTGTTTTCCAGTCCTCTAACGATGCGGAACGAAAGACCGGCATCTGTGCCCGTAATATCAGGAATTGCTGTTCCGGAAAGCGTAAACACGCTGGCGGCTATCAATGGTTTTGGGAAAGCGATAATAGTTGGTGTGAATTAGTTAACAAAAATATATGAGTAAACTATACAAAATAACTCTCTTCGGTAAATCATTCATTATAGGATGGTTCAGCCATGCGGACAAGTGGTATCATAAATTTAGTATAATAAAATAATGGATATAACAGAATTAAAAATCGGTGACCGGGTGAGAATAAAACTCCCGTCACCACAAGGAGAGAGACTTTCCATACCCATGCAGGTAATAGGGCTGCTTTCTAGTTTCAACAATCCAAGCCCTAAAGATACGGTATATCTTGACTTTGAAGGAAATGAGGGAGATATATGGGAAGAAGAAGTACAAAATTTAGTGTTTTCAGACAATGAAGAGAAGTCATGAGAAAAGCAGACAGAATAATCAGAGACAGACATTCCCGTATCCCGGACAAATACAAGAAGATTGACACTACGGTCAACGGGGATGTAGAAAGCCTTGCCGAACAACACAAGGAAGTGGAAAGAAGACTATTCCCTCTACGCCTTAACAAGACCACTGTTATTTACGTCACAAAAGACAAACAGAATGAAGCATATGCAGCGAAAGCACGTAAACGGATGGGGATAACAGAACCGAAGAAACCTTTTGTCGACCCACTTTCGGAAGAAAACATTACCAAGTTGTACAAGGAAGAAAAGATACCACCCCGCAGAATGGCTGAAATGTTGGATGTGAGTGTGAGGACAATATATCTAAGATTGGCTAAGTATGGACTTACAAAAGTTAAATGCAGATAATATGAAAGAGAATAATATTTTAAACAAAGAGATTTATACAGAGGCTATGATAGCAGCTTCTAAGGTTGATTTCCTTGAGAGCAAGGAAGAAGTTAAGATGTATGCCACTTCGTTGTATAACGCGATGATATGGGGTAGAAAAGTAAAATATTAAGTTTTTTATTTGGCGTTATAGAAATTAGAGGTATATTTGCAGCGTTACACATATTAAGAGGCGGACGGTTGTCTGCTTTATGCAGGCATTTTTTATGCTTGTAAGCTAACGCTGTATATTATAGCGGTCTGCAAACCCGTGTGGAGAGTTAATAGCCTCCCAACTGCCTCTTAGGTATGTGTAACGGCGGGTTAATTGCAGACCGTCTTCTTTCTGCAATGCCATAAAACGTTACAAAAATGGCAAATGAATTAGTTTTTAAAGGTCAAAATGACCAAGTGTTAACCAATAGTATTTTGGTTGCTGAAAAGTTTGGCAAAGAGCCAAACGATGTAGTAAGAGCAATAGATAATTTATTGCAAAACGCTGATAATGAATGTGACGCAAAAGTTCGGGACATGTTCGTGGAATATACAGAAGATGTTCCACAGCCCAATGGAGGGGTGAAATCCGCAAGACGATTTATAATGAACCGAGACGGGTTCACTCTTTTGGCAATGGGATTCACTGGTAAGAAAGCCCTAAAATTTAAATTGGAATACATCGCAGCATTCAACTCTATGGAAAACGCATTGAAACGGCATCTTTCTTCCGCACAGATGTTTGCAATGCAAGCGAACATAAACCTCGAATACGAGAAACGGATAGAGAATATAGAGAATGAGATTGCGGAAATAAAGAAAGAACGGGAAGAAAACGGGAAATTCTTATTGTCAGTGGCTATGTCTTCGGAAGAATTGCCGCAGCTGTCTATGCGTGACAACATCCGGCAGCTGGTAAACAAATACGCATCCGCCATGAATATAAGGCAGCAAGACGTATGGCACAAGATTTATGACCAGCTGTATTACCTATACCATATCTCCATACGGAACTACAAGAAAGCAAGACGAGACGAATCCAAACTTGAAATAGCGGAGAGAAATCATTTCCTTGATAAGATATACAACATCATATCCAATATGGTGAGAGAATCTAAAGCAGCCTAACCCTATTGCCAAGCCCTGCCCGTACCTATTCCGGGCGGGCTTTTACTAAAAGACTAAACAAATATTCATCATGGAAAGAAATACAATACCTGCTAAGAAGCAATACGACCTTAGCGCAATAGACGAATTATTCAAACATAGCATAACACCCGAAGAACTTAGAGGGGAGCTTATCGAACTGGTGTTTGATTACGCACAATACGTAGAGGAAGGTGTTACCGACTTGTTCAAATGTCACATGGGTACGCTATATGTGCTATATAAGGCTTTAGAGGATGTAAAAGAATTAGAGACACCAAGCTAATACCCTCACCAAAACAGCAAGCGGTATAGCCCAATGGAGAACCCGTTCAAAGCGTTCTAAACGTTCCATTGGATAACCCGGAAAAGGCGGCAATAGTCCATGTAAAGGACATTGTCCGCCAATTCAAGCAGTTCATCTATGTAATCCCTTTTTCGCATCACGTTCAAGTTTTCTACGTTGTTGGCGGTTTATACCATTTGCTATGGCAAGGCTGTTCAGCGTATCTTTCTGTTCGGGAGAAAGCATGTTATATACTTCTTCCCGTGATTTGCCTGATAAAATGGCTTGTACTATTTTTTTAACTTCCATTTGGTACATAAAAATCAGTGTTCGAACTTGGATACCGCCCGGACACAAAAAAGGCGGTAAAACCATGTTGGAATTACCGCCTTAAATTTTCAACAAGAAACTGCTAAATTTTAATTAAATCACATCCTAATACATCTGAAATTTTAGCAATTGTACTCAATGTGAAATTATGAGTTCCACATAACCATTTACTTACCTCCGATTTCCGTTTTCCCATACGTTTGGCAAGTTCTGTTTGAGACATGCCTTTCTCTTTCAAAATAGCATCAATCTTGTCAGATAATGCAAACGACATATCTACCTGTTTCCTTACGTCATTGGGAATATCCGAGATACAACTTTTAAATAATTCGTTTGCGTTCATAACTCAAAGGTTTTACTTTCTATATCTAATATTTCCGTTTCCTCTACAGTGACAGAACCTTTCTTAATAGCTATTCTGAGGATATTATCAAACTTCTGCAAATCCATTACATACCCACTCAGTTCTTCACTTTCGTTGTATGTCTTGTTTTGCTTTATCCCACCGTTGCCTGCAATTAATATTTTATCAGATATTCTTAAACAGTATAATCTAAGCTTGCCGGATGTTATCGGCAATGCGCATACATTATCTTTTACCTTTCCTTCCGGTCTAAAATAACGCTCAAATACACCATTGTCTAATATCTTCTTCACTGCTAAAAGGATTATTTGATAGTCTCTTCTAAGCTCTGCATTATCTTTAAATTTCATCAGAAACTTTTCAAATTCGGAAATATCTTCACCTTCAAAGCAAATAGTATATAATGTAGCCTTATCTGACTTATCTACCAATTTTACATTTATCACAGCCATACAGTTAACTTTTTCTGCCACAAATATAACAAGATAAGTAAACAAAGTGTTCACTTTAAAGTGTATTTAACCGGGTTTATTCACATATTTAACAAAATATGCAGTGATTTGGCGGTAATTCCAACAAGTCAAAGAACAATTTACATAATATTTTCCAGTATTTCCCAAATTGGAAAGGACTGGTATTGTCATTCCAGTAATTTTCTTCTGCAATGTTCACACAAAAATTTCTTCGCCACCGGGAACATCTTCTGTCCCACATATCCGCTAAGGTACTGCGCCTCTTCCCCGTATGGGTCGATGCCGAACACCCGTGAGATATGCCGGCATAGATGCCCCTTTTCATGGTCGAAAGAGTTCTGAAACTCTGCCGGGGAAGAAGTAAGGGCTATAACCATTACGGTCTGCCTGTTTCGGATATTGGAGTAAGTGATACCCGTATTCAGATTGCAGGAGCGCATGTTCTTATAGGCATTCACCAAATCCAGCCCCCTGCATCCCACCCGCTGAAGGTCGGCGATGATACGGTCGGTATAATAGCAGTCCACCGCATAATATACACGCACTTCCCAATCATAATCCGGTATATAAAATTCCTGTATTATCATAGGCTACATCATCTGTTCCCACATGATAGGGTTGCCGGAGCCTATGCAGTCGGCATAGAACCGAGTGAAAGGCATTCCATTGTAAGCGTCCACATCATCTATGTAATCCTTAATGAACAATGCGAGATGGGCTTCGTCAGTGATAGAACTTTTGTAGTAATCCGACTTCGCCATGTTTGCCACGTAAACGCTGTCGTACCCTGCATCCTTCTCCAGGTTTATACTGTACTTTTTAAGAAGCTCCTCTACCTGTTCTTTGCTGATTGGTTCAAGTTTTTCCTCCTTGCCCGTAGATTTGTTTTCCATCTTCATGTGGGAAACAGCCCATAGGCACATCTTCTTGCTGAAATGCCATCCGTACTGGCTGAGATAGTCAGCCATTGCAGGCGGTATTCTGTCGTATGTATCTAATCTTTGTTTCATATTTTCCTGATTTTAAGTGATTGGCAAAAGAGGGGAATAATCCCCTCTCCATTACATGAACTCTCCGTTGGCGCGTCTGCGTCTGCGTTCGCCCATATCATCACCGTAAGGCTGTGAATCGCGGCGTTCGTTGTAAACCGGATATTCCGGGAAGTAACCCGGCATACGGCGTTCGCCCATATCTAAGCCGCCGCTATAGCTTCCACCGCGTGAACCACCGCTGTTACGATAGCCCATTTCACCGCCCTGCATCTCACGCATGGCTCTCTCGTAACCATGACGGCAACCCTCTCTATAGGCTTCTTCCATAGGATTACCGCCTCTCATACCGAAGTCACGGTCATATTCTCCGCGCCCTTCTTCCAATATTTCCCACATTCCCATATTATTTCTTTGTTTTAGATGTTTCAGCCACTCCGAGCTGTTCCATAAGCCGTTTGTTCAATTCCATAAGGTCGGACATGTTCTTGCTCATTTCTGCCATTTGCCCTTTCAGAGAGGATATTTCCTGTTCCTGACGTTGTTTCTCTGCAAATTCGGGGTTCAAGAGCGTCAGCATCTTATCACATCCCGCAATGACGGAATTGTGGAAGTCTATGCTGTTGATAATGTCTATGCTTTTCTGTTTCATAGAAGCGACCTCGTTGTTCATCGCATCACGAGAGCATGACACTACGATATTACCGTTCTGTCCGAAGTCGGCTATATCCATGCCGGCAGGTAGATTTTGGAAAGTAGTGTTCTGCCCGTTGATACAGACAACGACATCCACAACCATTTCCATTTGGGGCAACTGTCCCATAGGGGGTGCCATAGGATATTTCGGCTTGGGAGCGGAAACGCTGACTACCGGACCGTATTCGATAAACGGGTTAGCATCCTTATGAAGTATATACAACTGGTTATTGGTACGAAGTGATTGAAACATATTGGTTTGATTTTAAAGGGGTGTGGCTATTCCCATTTTGGAAACAACCACAAAGCCCCATGTTAACTACTTGCTCTTTTGAGCGGTTGCTTCTGCTGTCGGAGTCGGTGCCGATGCGGTTGTCGGACGATACCCACCGTTAACAAGGAACAGTTCGTTGGTGTACTTGTTATAGTGGATTTCGTAGATACCCGTTCCGGCAAGGTTGCCGACAGTCACCGGCTCATTATTGTAAGCCAGCAACGGTCTTGTATCCCCGTTAGTCCCTATCAGTATCGGGAGTGTAGCAGTCGTACCGGCAGGTATTGCCTGGCGGAGACTGACATAGAAACCGCCTACATAGCTTCTGTTACGGAACGCATGGTTAGGAAGCTCCAAAGTCACGTTCTCCGTGCCGACCGTTACGGCTACCGTAGGAAGGGTATTGAAATTAGCCCTTCCAATAGTAGGGAACAAGAAAGGAAATCCTGTAAAAAAGTTAGGCCACATAATTACCCCCTTTCTTACCGGAATTAACCCCAGTAGTTGTTACAACCACAACCGCCACGTCCATACATTGCATCACCGGCGTAAGCACCGAAAGCCGCAGCACGGAAACAATCTGTGTTGATGGCTTGAATATTAGGGTAAACAACCGGAACAGTGTTAGGCATCTTGCATTTTATTCCATCGACATCGGACTGCAATGCCTGCAAGCCTGCTGCCAAAGGAGCAATCTGTTGTCCTACTGAATTCAGGATAGTAGCATTCTGGTTACGTTGGGAGATTTCAGCAGTCAAAGTGGCTTTTTCTGCTGTAAGAGCCGCAATCTTGTCCTGCAATGCCTGGTTCTGCATAGCGTCCAACTTCGCAAGGATAGCATTGGTATTGGCGGTCGCACCGTCACGCAATGAAAGAGCATTCTGATTGGCCGTGTTGACAAGCGCGTTGGTCTGATTGCACATCGCAAGCTGGTTCTCATAGCCCATTGTGGTAATGGCGTTCTGAGTCTTGCAGCAGCAATCTGCAATCTGAGTAAGAACAGCCTGATTTCCGGACTGGAATGCGTTGATGATTTGCTGGCTTGACATGCCCACCTGATTTCCTACATTGGCGATAAGTCCCTGGATGTTGCACAGGGCGCTCTGTAACTGTTGGGTAGAGCAGTTCAAAGAAGAAGCAAGCTGGTTGATGGCATTGCCATTGCCCTGAATGGCTGACATCAGGTATTCACGACCGACATCACCGTTAAGCTCGGCAGGCAGACCGCCACCATTGCCAAAGCGGTTGCCAAAGCCGTTGCCGCCCCAACAGAACCACAAAAGGATAATCCAAATGAACCACCACGAGCCGCCCCATTGGTCTTGGCTGCCACGTCCCTGGTTCAGTAAAGCGAGAAGTCCGGGGTCTACACCCTTGCTTCCCATCAAGTTGGGCAACATAGCCATGATGTCGAATTTGCTTCCGCCACCATTTCCGTTGTTCCCGTCTTGATTGAAGACATACGTTCTTTCCATAGAGATTTATATTTTGTATTACGGTCAAAATCAACCGCATCACAAAAGTATAAATACCGGTACTGCCATGAAATCAGTTGTTTCCCAACGCTTTCCTAATGTTTTCCCAATATATTCTCAACATTTTCCCGCCTTCCATACGTTCCTGGAAATTGGAAATCATGTAGTTTATCGCACGTTTGGTCTTGTGGATTTTAGGAGCTATCTGCGAAGGATACATTCCCCTTTCGATAAGCAACTGTACAAGCAAATAGCGGGCGTCTACGGTTTCCGTATCCTTATCCGAAGATAGTATCCGGCTGGCGGGTATTTCGGTCTCCTGCGCCACGAGATTAATTGTTTCGGCAAAGATTTCTGACTTACACATAGTTTTTCTGAATTTTATATTTATCTTTGCCCTGCCACATAAAATATTTGATTATATACGAACAAAGCATAAGATACCGTGTTGAAGATATTAAAGCCTCCAACGTGCGGTGTCTTATGCTTTTTTCAAATTTTTATGTGGCAATAATTATTTGAACGTTGGGGGCTTTCTTTTTACTCTAAGCCCCCGAAAGAGTGTCAGCTACAAGCCAACTTCTACATCGTTAATTTCTTTTTTACCATACAAATAGATTATAACTTATTCCTGCGCCTACGTACATGCCGCCCGGATAACCATACCCAGCCTGCAACCCCAATCCCCAACGCTTCTTCTTCAACTTGGTGGGAACCGGATGATAGATGTCATTTGTTACTGTCTGATAAACCGTCTTAGGAAAGACCTGCATACTATCCAGCCGCGGGTCTACATACCCGCTCACCACCGCATGATACAAGCTATCTTCATACACAACCCGTTTGCGGTAGAGCAGGGTATCGCCTATACGTACAGTGTCATTCGGCAATATCTGCCAAAAGACGGCTATCGGTGCAGAGATAAGAACCGTGTCAAGTTTGACAACCGTCTGTATCTTCGTCTTGGTACGTATTTCTGCCGGCAAAGGCTTGAGCGGGCGGAACCACGCCACCACACAAGCGATTGCCAGCAATACAATCAATATACAGGGTAGTTTTTTCATAACTTCAACAGATAATGATTTACAACTATGCCTACACATATTGCGACAACTCCACACAGCAAGTCTGCTTTGCTCCAATTGCCGTTATAGTAGTGGCAACGGTCGCTGTTCTCCTTGATAAAGAGCATCAGCAGTGCAGTGCTGCCACCGAATACTATGGCGGTGGATAGATAGACCACCGCACCTAAGATGTTATTTTTCATACCATAAATAATTAGTAAAACACTACACTGTAGAACCACTGGCATCTACCCATGAAGAACCGTTCCACCATATAGGTTTACGCAGGGTCACATCAAAAAATTGAAAACCATTATCTGCATTGCCAGGACGTTGTGAAGTAACTCCTACATTTAAATATGGAATTGCGAGAAAATCAGTAAGCGGACTTTTTAAATTCCCACTCGTTGAGACCAAGACTCCCTGATTGTAAAAGAAATGCGGGTATAAAGTTTTGTCCGGTATATCGTCTTCTACTGGTTTCCACAGCAATACCGATGTCTTCATACTTGACCAGGTAGAATCATGTTCACCGATTAGCGCACAGTCTGAAAAATCCTGAAACGATAAGGTTTCAACGTCATTAACCGAACTGAATCCAACAACAACTTCTTTTTTCCCGTTAGGTGACTCTCTGTATACCTCAAACCCATAGTTCTTACCCGGGTTTATATAGAAATATGGCGTTTTCTCTTTATCACTATCGGTAATATCTATATTAAGAACACGTTTGGCAATAGGTATATTTTCTCCACACAACAGATATATTGTATATTTATAACTTCCATTTTCCCTATTATTAATAATATTACCGGTATTCCTTAATTCAATATTTCCTTTGTTAAAAGCGTTCATAACATACTGACGCATTCCTAATGTAGTCGTTCTATTATAATTATAATAACAGGCTTTATACCAATTTGTATCAACCAATGTTCCTCCTATTCTACAGTTGAGAAACACGCAATTCATATCCACAATATCAGTATTATTCAAAAACTCAGGCATTGTCATATCTCCGGCTTTATCCCATAACCCTCTAAAATAACAACCAATATATGTTACACCTTGATTTTCACTTAATATCCTGCTATTCATATAAAAATAACAGCCTATAAAGTTGGCTTGGATGAGACCTCCACCACCTTCAATTGTAACTCCGCTGGCTTCCCAGTGACAGCCGGTAAAATTAGCTTTGATTTTTTGAGTTAATGTTATATTGCTTTGTATGCAATTAATGAAGTTAGTATACAATCCTTCTCTGAATGTACCCAACTTATAATCAAAAGTCTTTTTTTCGTTATACCCTCTGAATTCATTTACCGAATTAAATATCCAAGCATCTCCCGCTAACTCTTGTCCCTTATTCATTTTGGATATAGTACCATCCCTTAACACCACATTTATAGCATCAAGCCGGTATGTTACATCTGAATAGGTGTCCTCCCATGAATAATAAATGACATTATGCCAACGCATGACATCAATATATCTATCAGCCAATGCCAGTATATAAGGAACCCGCCTTATATTCATATTATCCAAATGTACAGGAACCCCACTGATTATGACAGGAATTTGCCAATTACGGTATTTCGTATCGCTGCCTTTAGACATGATAAATCCTTCTTTGATTGAAAGCCCGATAGAAGAGTATGCCGATCTCCAATCATTTATTCCATCATTCATGTTTATGACAATATGGAAATCTATGAAAGAAGACATATTCATGTCAATCGACAATTCATTCAAAATCTTTGCATCTATGTCTTTGGTAAACAGATAAGTCTTCTTATTGGAACATCTTATACTGCGACATATCCGCACGATTGCATTAAATGCATCAGAGCTGTCTGTTTTACCGTCGTTGGACGCGCCAAACCATTCCGGCATTAAGTATTTGTTTTCTACATCCCCTTTGATATTCAACGCATTTAAAAAACGCCCCCCATTAAATTTTAGAATACACCCTTCAGGAATGCTTATCTCAGCGCCATCCAAATCAAAATCATACCTGATTTCATATATAGTATCAGGCTGATTTATCATTTCCTGGGTAAGAATATTCTTTCCACCAACAATATTCCTACGCAATATCTTATACCCCTTGCCGCTAAATCTGTCAGGATTATAAGCACGGTCAGCAAATTTTAAAACACTTAAGTTTTCCCCTTTGTCTACAGACACAAGGTCTTCGTCGTCCGCAAGACCGGAACCGATAAAACTCTTTAGGGCGTTAGGGGTGATAGAACCGTTTTCTCTGTCTTCTTGAAATGGAAACTGCTCATTACCCGTCAAAACGTCTCTTTTGGGGAGTTGTCCAATTTGTTGTCCTTTTTCTGTTTTCTCTTCCATACTACTATTTATTTTTACTTGTAAGCAATATCGGCTTTCCGTTAGTCAACAACAATGGAGCGTCATTGGCTAATAATAAAGCCCCTCCGCCAGGAAATGGATGCGGCTTATTTCCGCCAGCACCGGGAAACCCTATGGTAAGTATGCTGATTACGGGAATGCCGATTATAGGAATGCTGATGTGAGGGGTAGTGATTGGTTTCATAGGCTATCCCTCTTTAATCATTTTGGCTTCTGACACTTTCGTAGCACTTCTTATTGTAATTTCCATACCTGCTGCTATGCCAATAAGACGAAATATCACATTGGAAGGACCTAAGGCTTGATTGGCATTTGGGGAAAGCGGGATAGGATTCATGCCTTCAATATTGGCAAATACAGTCACCATTCCGCCCTTGTTCTTTATCTGTATGGTAACGGGATTGCCGTCACTGACAAACGTTGCGTAATACGCTGTTTTGCCTTCTTCTTGTTGAAATGATAAAACTTCTGCTGCCATGATGTTTACTTTTTAGAGTTATTCAAATAGTTCACAATTCCCTGCACATGCAAGTCCACTATTGCCCGTTTGCCCTCTTCCGATAATAGGAAATCAACATCTTCCTTATTGTCTTGGAATAGGTTCTCTGTAAGGACTGCCGGGCACTTCGTGTGCTTCAAGATGTAGAACCCGCTTTCCTTATCAGGGTCGCCATCCGTCATATCCTTGCGTATCTTCATACCCGGCAAAAGTCGTTCGGCTGCCACATATAAGCTATCAGCTAATTTATCGGCTTTCGTCTGACCTGTCGAAGTCCACGCTTCCCAACCACGTGCCTGCATCCATTCAGAGCCGCTTCCCGCTGCATTACAGTGGATAGATACGAGGATTGTGTTACTTGCCTTGTATTCGTTCGCCCTACGGCAACGCTCCGATAAGGGAACGTCTATTTCCTCTTTGACGATACGTTCTGCGTCAACACCTTGTTTGCGCAATTCGGCTTCCAAACGTATGGCAATCTCACGGGCATACGCATACTCTTTCAATCTTCCGTCCGGTGAACACTTGCCCGGAGTGTTACTTCCGTGTCCGTTGTCAATCAATACTTTCATTCTGCGCGTCCTCCTTGAAATATTTGTCATAAACTAAACGAGCCACCCATCCGGCAACAACACCGACACCGAATGATACAACAGTAGTCAGGTTCACCCAAAACGGTGTGTAGTGCATGTAAAGCATAACTCCCACGATGATAGCGATAACAATCCCTGCGATAATCAGTTTCTTTTTCATTTTGTTACTCCTTATTTATTCATGTTATTAAAAAATTCAACCTTAACCTCATCTATAGCTGTTTTGATATTGGCATAGGCACGTGCATTATTGGCGCCGATAGGATTATAAATTTCCGACTCTATTATATCTGAAAACTTTTTGACCCAATCCGTAGACATAAACTCACTGAGCCTTTTCCCGCGATGAATAAAGTTGTCGAGTTCAATACTCCGCTTCTTGATTATGGCATTACAACGCGTTTCTATCTTTCTTCTTGTCTTCTGCTTATCATCAATATTATTCTCATCGCGCACATTGCGGACCAACCGGCACAGTCTTTCACAATCAAGGTCAAAGAAGTTGTTGCAAACCGAATTTATCTGCATTTGAGAAATAGGCTTCAATCCCTCGTTAATATCAGATAGAACCTCATTTTGTGCTTTGGTTTCCACGAGCAAATCATTTATCACCTTTTCCTGCCTGGTTATCACATTATCCACCAAATGTTTGAACCATTTGAATATAAAGAACCACATTACACCGCATATAACCAAAAAGAAACCTGCGGCAACAGCCATCATTCCGAAATCACTAATCCCCTTACTTGTTTGAAGGGCTGCATTTACAACTTCTGTACTCATCTTATCGTTATTTGTCAATTATTCATATCTTTGTGTCTCTTATCAAATAAGCGAACTACTGTCATTCCGTTTTGCTCGTGAGAGTAGGACGGGATTTTCATATCTTGCCGTAATAGCGGAACCACGCTCCCCATTTACGTTCTTTCAAGTAGTTCGGATTATCCTGGTTGAGTTTGGCTTCCATCTCAAATGCGCTCGCACGGTAAGCGTTTTTATTGACCTCTCCGTCCCCAATCTTGTTGTCTGTAAACAGGTGGTATATAAAGCTCACAAACCATTCTGCCAAATACAAAATGTAGTAGAATAGCGGGATAAGTAACAGCCACCATGCACTGACATGGAACGCCAGCAATACGGATGGGATAGCCGCTATCTCCATACACTCGAAGAACTGTTTCTGATGTGTCCGTTCATGGCGGATAGTTGTTTCGGACAACTCTTTCAGCTTCGTAAGGATGAAGCCGAAGAGCATGATTGTTGTGTAGCCGCCAAAGAGTATCAGTTTGGCGAGCCGGCTGTTTAAAAAGATTAGTTTCATCATATTTTGTCAAATATTATAAAGGCTGGATAAAATCCTATATTCATAGGCATATTTATGTCAATAAGATTAGTTCCTATTTTTTTATCATAGCTTGTTGTCTCTCCCATATGAAGTATTGTTAAAATATAAATATCCTCATTGGACTGTAATTTTACATGCGTGTTTCCGCTGTATGAATACCACTGGATGTGCTGTTTGGGAATGATAGTAACATCATCATTCCTTGTTAAAGTCAACTCTTTGCTGCTAAGGTTAGCAACTAATACGCTTGTTGTATTGGATGCATTAAAATCCGGTGCAATGGTAATCTCCTTTAGTAAATTTGCTACTCCCCCAGCCATGATTTGACTACTACCCACAAACAGCCCAGCTCCAGCCGAGCCAACTCTAAGATTACTGTTTTCGTTACTCATAATTGTTGTTTTAATCGGTTACACAATATGCTGTATTGGCATCCTTAGAGCCAATAGTATCGTATTCGGCAGCGGTTTTCTTGGTGAGGGTGGTGAGGTTGTCGGAAACGAGTATATCTTTTACTACGAAAAAATTTGTAGCATTTGAATTCAATGCAATAAAAATTCTTTTTGTAACTAAGCTAATATTATTTGCATCGGCAATAGAAGTATAAGTATAAATAAACGAAAGTTCATAAGCTCCATTATCGGGATTGCAATATGTGTGACTCGTACTTACTTTAAAGATTTCTTTTTCTGTAATTTTTAGGAATAAAATATTATCACTTGATAATCTCTGTATAATATTTTTAAAATTATCAATGCTTCCAAATACAAGATTTATTTTTGATTCGGCTTCTCCTGCTTTAACTTCTTGATTTGAAATCAACTGTATATGAGCTTCATCTGTAATCGTAAGCATAATGTGTTTATCATCCACATACTTCTTCGTTGCAGGCTGGTAATCGCCCGTAGGGGTGAATGATGAAGTGTTGGTCTTGGTGAGGACGTCGGAGTCTTTGACGAGTTGGAAAGTACTTGCCTCCCCACAACGGGCTGTAGTGCCGTTATCCTCCAAATAGAAATGTAATCTTCTTAACTGCCGGTCTTCGTTGTAGATATTTAAAGATAACGCTCCCGATTGTTTGTTTGAAGCGAATTTGACAGAATATTCTACAAGAGTATAGATATGTCTTAGTGAGCCTAATGACGGTTCTCCAATCTGTACCAAGTAATTATTTGCGCTCAATTTTTCAAGCAAATCCTTGTATTTATCTATACCGCCAAATGTAGCAAATATCTCTTCCGAGGAGGAACTACCTGTCAAGTCAAGTATTTCTCTCGGCAGAACAATAACATTTCCTCCCGCTATCTTCCCCTGGCTTACCCATTCACCGTTCACCCATGCGTAGTAATCATAAGGGGCTTCCGTACCTACAGCCATGAACCCGTCAACTGCCGAACCATCGGGAACAGCGGATTTCAAGGCTTCAAGGGTGGCGTATTCACCAGCTACCTTAAATGACTTCCCAGGTTCTCCTTGTATACCTGGCTCGCCTTGTTCTCCTTTCAAAAATTCTAAAGGATAATTGACCACAGAAGCTTCACTGTCGCTTCCTGAAGGTTTAAATGCAGGCAATGACGTTACATCATCCGCTTTGTCCGCATTCGGTACTTCATTAACTCCTATGGAGTTAGCCATAAGGCGGGCAACTATTTCTTGATAATCCTGTTCTGTCCAAGTCATAATTATTCCTGTTTATCGGTTGCTTCTTCCGGTTGATTGTTGATAGCACGATTGAGCGCGTCAATGAAGAAAGGTTTGCAAAAAGCATTTGCATGCTCTTGTATCAGGGACACTTCTTCATCGGTATACTCTGTCTCTTCATTGGAGTTGTATATCTTCAAAGCGAGTGCATGCGATGCGATACCGTTACCGTTCCGGTATAATACATTCGCAAAATTCTCTCTACAATCTATATTTTCACAATGCTTACGGGTAATGTCCGTAGCAATCAGTAATTGTTTAAAATTTATCTTTTTCATGAGCTTGGGTATGATTTAGTTAATCTTCCATCTTTATAAAAAGAAAGTCCGCTGATGCCAAGAGACACTTGGTATCTTGAACCACTTAAATTTGAAATCATTGACAATGACCCTGCAAAAAGGGTGGTAGACGCAGTTAAGTTGCCATCACTTGCTATATTGTCTAATTTTAATCTTGGGTAAGTAACAGAAGTACCTCCGCCTCCACTATCAAGGAATGAAATTCCACCCACATCATATCCTTTTGAATTATAAAATTTTAGGCTGTTTGAATTTGGGTTTATTTCTATTTTTGTACCTGACGAAGCGGTTGATATTTTGCCAACAATGCTAACATTCCCATTTTCGTCTATCACCAAAGAGTTGTTAGGAGTTCTTACATTTTTAAACACCCCGCTGTTTGCATTTATCTCTCCTTCAAAATATCCACCAATAGCCTTTATTGTCCCGTCTGCCTGAATAGACACATTCCCGTTGGCGGATATATTTCCGGTAAAGTATATATTTTTGGAAACCACGGAAATATTATCAAGTGCCACATTGATTTCTGAACCTAATCCGTCTTTTTTGACATATAATTTAAGTTCATCGGTAACCCCATTGATGTCCAGCCCCAACTGCGTTACATCTTCCTCTATTTTTGTAACAGACAATTTGAGGTTTTCCGCTGTCTGCTCAATCTGTGAGAACTTCTGATTATTACTTTCAGAAAGCTCCTTTACTTCCAACCTGATACTTTCCGCTGTCTGCTTTATTTCGGAACTCAATTTAGTATACAAATCCTCGAATGCGTTTTCGGCAAGAGCCAGCGAATGTATGTATATATCCCCCGTAAACTTCAACTCAAAATCGCCCGTTCCGTCCCATGTGCCGGAATATTCCTTCATTGCGTATTCCTCACCCGGTTCAATACGTTCGGTGAAATGCAGGTTCTGACCGGGAAATCCTATTGTCAGCGTTCCGGCTGTAGCTACCTTATACCGGAAAGAGATAAAGAAATTCTTCGGTTCTTCCCCTTCCTCATAGGTCGGTTTATTGGCTAAATTCGCATTTGACTGTTTAATTCCGGAAGAAAGGATACGAAGCACGTTTCTATCTCCGTCTCTAATAATGGCAGCCATAGCGTCCTTACGGGAATAGAACTTGTCGTTAACCAATAAGAACTTTCCGTTCACAGTAAAGAAGCGAACATCGTTCTTTGTCTCCCAACCGTTCGTATTGGATGCAAATGCCGCATTGTACAGATAATTATCCTTTGCCTGCACCTCGTCAAGCACTTTGGAAATTTCAGAGTAAATCAAATCTTCCAATATCTTGAATTGGGTCATAATGTTTATTCCCGTTTTCAAGATAAAGTCTCCCATGAACTTGTTGCCTTGCGGGCTGATAACTGTCACTTCCTTGCCTGCTAAAGAATAAGAATTTATTCCTGCATACTGGTGGATACTCGGCGCATCATCACCATACACAGACAGGGTGATTGCGTTCTGACGCTTCTTGTCTGTTCTGTTACCGAGCTGTACAAGGCTGTCTCCTTCCTGCGGTGTGTCGCTGTTTGCGTCACAATCTGTCTTACTAAGGTCTATGTAATCCTCGCCAACACCTACACATAAGCGCCAATAATAACGGTTGGAAACATTCTCATAGACACCCGGTTTGATATTGAAGTCTTGGAAACGGACCTGGTCGCCTTCCTTGAACGGGTTCTCGATAGCCGTTTCTCCATCATCCACCAAAAGATAGCAACGCCAAAAATCCTCGTGTTCTTCTACCTTTCCACATTTCATTCCGGCAGCGGTGAACATGTAGTTTCCGCCTGCATAAGAGAGCTTCTTTATCTCCAGTTCGGAGAACATCGCTTTGATACGCACAAAGAGTTCGTCCACCTCAATGTAGGATTTACCCGTCTTGCTGTCTACTTTAATAACAAAGCCTTCACCGAGTGCACCGGAAGAAAAGTTCATGGACTGGATGTAGTCTGAAAACAATCCACCTAAAAACTTTATTAAATAGCTGGTTTGGTCAGGTTTGGTTTTATTCAAAAACAGCTTTTCTCCAAAGGCTTTAATGATTGATTCCACTTGTTGGGTAGTTAATCCTCCACCGCCTTGCCCGCCTACTATTGAATCTATCTGATTCTGTATCTTTTCTAAAGTTCCTACCGCTTTGTCATTGCGAAGGGTAATATCATACGTTGGAATAAGTCCATTTCCTTCTTTTATCGTAAGGCTGTCAATGATAATGCTCCCATTGATGTTTAGGTCTTCATCCTCGAACAACATTAAATCACCTTCCTTTATACTGTCATGCAGTTCCGGGTGACGCGCCATAAATATTTCGTCTACTTTAGGCTCGTAAGTATATCTTACATAATCATTTTTTGCAAGATATTCTTTGGAAGCTGTTAGCAATCTTTGGGAAGCGGCTTTTATATACACATCCGGCATATCAATGCCCAAAAGCACAAATTTATCTCCGGCCTTGATAGTAAAATCCTTATATGGGAAATAAAGATTCAAACCTTCATCATAGACTCTGTTGCATGTCAAGACCCACATATTACCTTGTTTTACGGGCTTGTCTGCATCTCCAAGTATTTCAAATTCACGTCCACCACACATTCCGCTTTTCATGGATATGGTGGCGGTTTCCCCTGTTAGATAATCGTTTATGTCAAATCCAATGTCTTTGAGATATATTTTGAACGGTGGGATGGTTTCCCCTTCTTCAAAGTAACCATCATCCGCGATTGGCGTATTATCCTTATTCACAGAATCGGAAGCGATTTCATCCAACGCTCCGGTAGCATTTACGATTATTCCCGCGTCTTTCAACTGCTGTGCCGTCATTCCTTCCATAGACGGATATATTTCCGGCAAAGAAGTATCGCTCCCGTCAAAGAAAACCGAACCTTCCCGAACTCCGATAATATCTATGTTTTTACTATCAAGGTATGGGTCAAGTGTCTTTTCCGGAAAATCAGGAAGCATCAAGTTTTTAACAGCCATATTATTGGGGACTAATGCTCCGGAAGGTCTTTTGTACTTTCTTGGAACATTGTCCGTCTCAATGCCTTTTTCTATCCGCATCTTTGCGCCTATATGAACGTTGTCCTTGTCGGCTTCGCTATTCAACAAAACGTAGCATTTCCCAAGAAAGCTACCTCTTTTCATTTTATAGGAATGTCCATTGATTGTCACATCATACAATGCTGTGTCAGATAGGAATTTCATGTAAAAAGGAAGCGTCACAACAGCTCCGTCTATCAGATGTGTATTAGGGTCATATCCGCAAGATACATCCTCGATGGGAGCTTCGACAATAGGACTACCATATGTTGTATAATAGTTGTAAGGCAAGTTTTTGGTACCACCATATGCTCTTAGGCGGGTAATTATCTTCTGTGACGAATCCGCGGTTTTTTGTATGGAGTACAGCCCTTTGCCCTTTCCATACCCGAACATGTTTCCTACTGCAATTCCGGCAGTGCCTATTGTTATCGTTCGCTCCTTTATGATAAAGTTTGCCTTAAACTCGCTATTTACCAAAGCGAGTGCGTCCCAAACGTTTATACTGCTTATTGATATGGATTTGTTAGCCTCATTAACATATTCCGGATGTACTGTAACTGTCCATTTTTGTTCTCCTTTATAGATACGGTCAAGGTTCACCTGTATTCTTTCCGCGAGAGCATTTATACTTTCAGCGTAAAAACTGAATGTAGGCAGGGAAGAGTAGTGGATTAAGTTATCCTCTTTTACATAGTCCAAAAATTCGCATCTTGTCAGTTCGTCTGCAAGAGAATTGAAAACTACGTTCTCATATTTGAAAGCCTCTCCGTATGTGTTTTTGGAGGCTTGCTTCAATTCAGTCGGGTCGTAGTTTATTTCAAATCTTTCTCCGCGGTATATCAGATAGTCCCCGACTGTAAAATCAATCGGAGTGGGGGACGTAACGGTAATGTTAACGGAACAAGCTCCCATGAACTCCCCGTTATACTCTAACTTGTTAGCGACACATCGTTGCGTCTGCCCGTCTTTGCTGTATATTATAAACCGTCCCATTATGCCGTAAGAATAATTTGTGTTTTAGGGTCAGTTACCCGAAATGTAATGTTGAAAGTTACGACATCTCCCTCATCTGTCTTGCGGACAAAAAGGTCGGGTTTTATAGATTTAAAATAAACCCCCTGCCTGCCTATTTGGGTATAGGTGTCATAAACCTTTAATTCTGTTCCGTAACCGTCTTTCCCTATCAGATAGTCCAGGAAGGCGACAATTTTTTCATTGGCTGTTCCCATATCACCTTTATAGGCAAACTCTATTTCTATGTCATAGGCTTGCACGTAGAGTTCTTCGGGGAAAAAAGTGTCTTCTCCGTCTTGGTCTATCCAGTCCCTTTTGGGCAAATCCTTAATATCTCCATATACAGTAAAAGGGAAGTCCTTGCACACAATCCCCCATTGGGATTTGGTGTCAATAACAGGACTCCCCAGCTTACTTTTCTGAAAATAGATACTGTAAGGCTTTGCCATGTGTTATTTTGAGTTTGTGTTGTAAAAACAAAAAGAGCCAATCAACGGTATATCCGTTAATCAGCTCTTTGGCTTGTATTATCAATACTGCAAATATATAGTATATTTTCTAAATAATCAAGTAAAATATTAGAAAATTGATGTGGTTTCCCGGCTTACATTATATTTGCAATGAATACTATCTGTCGGGTGACACGATTTTCATGTAGGGGTTCTTTATCCGCTTCTCCTTAAGTTTCTTTTCAAGTTCTTCCATCCTTTCATACATCAGTTCAATATCTTCGGATAGGCGCAATAATTGAAGTTTGAGGAGCTTGTTCTCTTTCTGCAAGTTATATATCTTTTCTTCCATGATGAATATTTGTTTTAGTCGTTATTCCTGCCACCTGCCCGCCAGCCGTATTACTGGCGGGGTATCATAACGTGAACGTTGGTCGAAACCTCAACGTGCATCTATGCTTGTTTACGTGGCAATATATTTTTGGGTATAGTTATAGCTGTCGGGCATTGGAACCTACTGCCGGATGATTAAAATAGCGTGATTAGTATTTCTTCATGCAGCTAACGAATAAGGCTATGATAGATATAAGTACGCCTGCAATGGCAAATATCAAATTCCAATTGATAGGATTGTGTAAGTTGGGGTTAACGGCAAGATAGTGCTTACCCTCTTCGGTGAGTTTGACATTCCATACATGACCGCCAACTACATAATTAGCCTTCACCAATCCTTTTCTTTCAATAGAACGGATGGAAGCAGTAAATACATGCTGTGGATATGTTGCCGGGCATTTCCCGCCAAACTCCGCAACAATCCGGAATGCTTGTTTCTCTTCCTTTGTTAATTTAATCCGTTCCATAACCTACTCGTTTTCTGCAAATTTACTAAATACTACGCAAATATGTGTTGTTGTGCTATACTATTTTATAGGCGAAATCTTTCTGTCAGAAGGTTTTCCGCCAAATAGATGGTTGATATAAGCAAGTCCTTTGGGCTTGCAAAACACCTTTTGGCATAATATGTCTGGGTGGTTGTCTCTGCGTATTGGCGGCAACAGCGTCATTTCAAAGTAGCCTGCGTCAATATACTTTTGTTTCGGCTCGTTCCTGTCTTTGAAGAATATGCCCGCATCCCTTAGCTTCCCGAAAAGGGTGTTCCTCCCAAAACCGAGATTGAGTATCTTTGCGGCTTGACCTATGTCCACTTTGCCCTCTGCTTTGAAGGCGACTTCGGCGAAGTCGGCTTTAGGTTGGATTTTGGCGATTTTCGCATCTTTCTCCTCGATAACCTCTTGTTGGTGCTGATTGTCCGCTTCCAGTTCTTTCAGACGTTTTTCTCTTCTTGCAAGCGTCTCGTTTGCGATGGTCAGCGCACGTGCCATGATTTCTTCGGGAGTGTCATCCTGTTTGGTGGCAATGTATCCGCCAGTCTTACGGATAGTCTTTAGGATTTCCTTAACTCCTTTCTTAAATTCTTTGGCGATTGGCTTACGGGATTGGAATAAGACTTCATACAAACCATCTTCTGTTAAGAACCACATTTCGTAATTTCTACCATCTACGAAAATTGTTCGTAGATACTTTTCCTCCTCATCCACAGTGCCTACCATTCTTGATACATCATAGTAGCCTTGCGATGTCTTTGCATAATCAATGCACTCTGCCACTTCTTTGGCAAGGAACAACGGATTTTCGGCAGTTCCGTAAACCGTGAATTTGTGCCCAAGCAACTCAGTTTCGCTTAGGACTTGAATAGGTTCTGTTCGCATAACAAAAAAATGCACCTACTACGAGCTGCGAACAAAACCATAGGATTTTATTTGTGGACGTTTCCGTTACCACACTCGGTAGGTGCAATATCTTAATATAAATAAAGATAATACTCGATATGTACTGGCAAAAAATAAACTCCAATGATGAAGTCATAGGAGTTTGCCGCCCCTATAATTTTGTTCGCACCGCAAAGATACTGATAATCTTTAAAAGTGCAAACTTCTTATAAGAAAATCAATTGTTTATGTGAATTTTCTAAGTTTCTGTGCGAATATATAGAAAATTTTCTATTTACCACAAGTTTAATATATTATAAAAATATAAACATGTTATATAACATACACAATATAATTACAACAGATGTTAATAAAGACGTATCTTTGCTACAAAAATAAAGAAATATGGAAGAACCTATTATTAGATGTCCACACTGTGGCAGCCAACAATTATCTGTGGGAGAGAAGGGATTTTCGACGGGTAAAGCTATAGTAGGAACTCTGCTTACTAATATGGTAGGAGGAGTGTTATTGGGACTCTTAGGAAGTGGGGAAACAAAAGTGACATGTTTGAGTTGTGGTAGGAAAATGAAAATTTCTGATTTAGAAAAAATATATCCAAATAGGGTTGATAAAGACGGATTTCCACCTATTCTATAATTGCAAATTTATTTATTTAAATAAGTGTATGTTTCTATGGGAGCATTTTCATTATTTAATCATAATAACATTGAAAAAGAGACATTCTCTGATATGCAATTGGGTAAAAATGAGAACCTTACAACTTGTCTACAATCATCATCGCAAATGCCAAAAGAACTCTTTGAAATAGAAGGGAAAAACAAATCATTGTCAGGATTGAATGAAGAACAAAAGAAAGCCGTTTCTTTTGATGGAAAACATTTGCTTGTTTTGGCAGGAGCGGGGACTGGAAAGACCAAAACTATTGTAGCGAGAGCGTTATATCTATTGGAGCATGGAATCAGTCCATCTAAAATATTAATATTGTCTTTTACTAGGAAATCTGCAAATGAAATTGTCAATAGAATAGAATTATTGCATCACAAATCTATAGGAATTACTGGGCAAACATTTCATTCTTGGTGCATGAATATTATTAAAAGTAATCCTAATTATTTTCACTGTGAGGAATATACATGTTTAGATGAAGACGATAGAGAAAGTGCAGTAAAATTATTATGTGGGAAAAAATTTAAGGATAAAGATGACAAACGAATATCTCCAATTAAAATCATAGATGTATATTCCTATGCAAAGAATGCTAAATGTCCACTTAGCGAAGCTATGAGAGTAAAGGTTTACGACAATGGGGATAAAGAGTCTTTAAAAGATAAAATAGCCAAAAATAAATCTATATACGAAGATATTATAAAAAAATATATATCCTATAAAAAAGAACATAATTATATTGATTATGATGATATTCTTAGCATAGTTGCTGTCAGATTAAAACAAGACCTAAATTTAGCTCAGTTTGTTACTCAAAAATATGAGCATATTCTTGTTGACGAAATGCAAGATACGAATCCATTACAATATGAGTTGCTTTCTTCTTTTTATAATAATTGCCACCTTTTTTGTGTAGGAGACGATGCCCAATCCATTTATGGGTTTAGGGGGGCAGATTTTAAAATTATTCATAATTTTACTAATATTGTAGAGAATGCAAGAAAAGTAAAACTTTCTTTAAATTATAGGTCAACACAAGAAATATTAAATGTGTCAAATTGGTTATTGGCTCAATCTGTTATAAAGTATGATAAAAGTTTAAACTCTTTTAGAGGACACGGAGAAAAGCCTAAAATGATACATGTTGATAACAATTGGGATGAAGCTAATCATATAACCAATGATATTTTGATAAATATTAATGAGAAAGGATATGAGTATAAAGACCATTTAGTCTTATCTCGTACTAATTCGGGGTTAAGATTGGTTGAGGCACATTGCCTTTCTAAAAAAATCCCATATCAGGTATTTGGTGGGACACAGCTGATGCAAAGTAAGCATGTGAGGGACGTTATGTCTGCATTAAGAATAGCTGCTAATTTTAGAGATGAGTTAGCATGGATTAGATATTTACATTTATGGGAAAGAATTGGAGATGCCACTTCTGCGAGAATTGTGTCGTATTTATCTGAATGTTCCAGTTTAAATGAATGTGTGAATAAGCTTAAAGGCATTAATCTGCAAGAAGAAATTTATAAAACATTAGATATTTTAGATGGGTTGCAAGATAATCCAGCAAAAGCTATATGTGAGGCTGTAAGTGTAATGTGTTTGAGATTGAGTGTCTTATATAAAGATAATAACTGGGATGGGAGGAAAAAGGATTTTCTTCTGTTAGAAGATATGGCTCAAGATAAAGATAGTATAAGTTCATTTATAGCAGAATATGTTCTTGACCCCAAATTGGAAGTTTATAATAAAATGGCTGGCAAAAATGATAATGTTGTGACATTGTCAACTATTCATTCTGCAAAAGGATTAGAAGCTGATAATTGTTATATAGTAAATGTCTCTCCTTTTTCTTATCCTACTCCAAGAGCTGTATTGAATGGAATTGATGCTGTTGAAGAAGAAAGGCGATGCCTATATGTAGCGTTAACTAGAGCGAAAGATAAACTCTATATTTATAAAAATGTGGAAGTTACTTCTGCGATTGGTGTAGGAATTGGAGATAAAGATTACGATGGAGAGATATTAGAAGGGGACGTGTTTGTTCATAAGAAATTTAAAATAAAAATAAAAGTTGAAAGAATTGAACGTGATTGCAATAATTCTGTCATTATATTTTCCTTAATAGATGAGAATGCGGATAAGAATGATTCGCAAAGTATAACAGAATGGGCTTTCAGAAAATCATATATGTCGGAAAAGAAGCATAATTCCATAAATGCTAATTTGTCATATTTTTTAAATAATATTCCATCTGATATTATAAATAGTGAATATATAACATCCAATAAGCCTTTTTCAAGAAGTGAATATAAAAACGATACATTTACGGATTGGGACAATTTTAATTTTGATTAGGTATTCAAATCAAGCGGAGTTTCTCCGCTTTTCTTGTTTTGTGGCATATCGTAAAATTCCATCAAAACTTATGTGGTGTTATTTTGCTTCTCTTTCATTTGTTTTGATTACATTTGCCTAAAAATAATGTTATGTATCATATTTGGTTTGATGAAAGCGATAAAGAAGGCGAGTTTTATTCAAATTTCTATGGCGGAATTTTGATAAAATCGGAACACGTAGAGAAAGTTCTATATATGATGCGTACGTTTGTCTCTGAAAACGGGATAAACGAAGAAATCAAATGGCAAAAAGTAAATGCTTTTACTTTTGAAAAATACCTCAAGGTTGTTGATTTTATTTTCTTCCTATTGAAAAATGATTTAATAAAGATTAGAATATTCTTTCGTAATAATCAATTTATTGCCGTTAATTTAGACAAAGAACATAAGCGAAAAGAATATTCCATGCTTTATTATCAATTTATAAAACATGCTTTCGGGTTGAAATACTCAAATAAAACTGGGAAAAATATTTATTTAAAAATTATGCTTGATGATATTCCTTTGAAAGGAGACGATAAAGCTGAATTTTTAAATTTTATATATAGGCTAAATTCTGATGAAGGATTTCAAAAAGCTAAGATTAAAATTAGAATGAGAGATATTGGAGAGGTGAACTCGAAAGAGCAATTACCACTTCAAATGATGGATTTAATTTTAGGAGCCATTTGTTTCAGATTAAACAATAAGCATAAGATAAAAGATTTAGATACAAATAGAAGAGGCAAGCGTACAATATTGAAAGAAAAGCTGTATAAGCATATAGTAAATCAAATAAGAGAATTAAAGCCAGGGTTTAATATTGGAGAAAGCACTGGAATTAGTGCTATGGACGATAGATGGAATTATCCATATTCTCATTGGAGTTTTAAACCATACTCTTATACCAGAGATTATTCTAAGGCTAAAAATAAAAAAGATAGCCCGTTGAAACCTACCAAGTGAGCTACGCAAACACGTAGCCTTTCAGTTTGCAAGGGACTATCTTTTCTGCTACAAAGAAAGTCTTTTTGGGGGATAATAGCAAATATTGAGGTGATTTATTATAAAATAATAACTAAATTAATAATTAACCTTATTCCTTCGTTATACCGATTATGGTAATAATTGCCACAATATTATAAATATGAGAAGTATGGGAAAAAGGCATCCAAACACTACGCAGACCGAACATCGTCAGAGAAAGAAATAGGCAGCATCGCTAAAATCTTTTTCGTAAGAAACTCAATTAAGTAGGAATAAGCTTCGTCACTATCACTGGTTAAGTTTATTCCTGCTTTTTCCAATGTATAGTTGGCGATGTGAAATATCTCGTGCGCTAATACTGACAACCCTTTTATATCTTTCGGCAAATTTGGCATATACAAAATCATTTGTCCGCCAGGCAATAAAAAACTTTTTCCCTTTTCTTCTCCACTAATCATAGAAACGATTTCGGAAGACTTCTCGCACCCGAATATCTTTGATAGTCTTGCCTTCAAGTGCTTTTTTTCTCCAAAATGGACCATTACATCCCGGTCATAAATGTCTATGCTTATTATCTTATTCATAATGAATATAATGTTTGTGCTTTATATATAACAATGCAAATATAACTAAAAATAATCAAGATGCTGTTCTTCGGCATATGAATTATAATTAATCGGATTTGTTAAAAAGCTGATTTATCGGATATTTATTTGTTTATTTGTTTGTTCTTTCGTTCGTTCTTTCTATATTTGTGCATTAATATAACACAAATGGGCAATTGGAGCGAAAGACAAGAAGTAAAGAAAGAGGTCAAGGAAAAGGATAAGGTAAGGCGTGAAAAACTTGCAGGGTATTTCTTCGACCTATCCAAACTCTCTTTTGCTGGGCTTGTTATAGGAATAACATTACCTTTGTTCTCTGACACCCAAAACGCAACAATGTGGCTCGTTGCTATGTTTGGAATAGTATTAACCGTATTGTCGGCATTGCTGGCAAACAAAATATTAAAATAGTATGGAAGTATTAATATTCGTTTTCGCAGTAGGAGTGGCAATAGTAGGTGGTATTTACCTATGGACATTCACCAAGTCCGGCAAGAAATGGCTTGCAAGTTTATAATTGACTGTTATTTAGAGAAAATAATAAAGCCAGACATTAAGCCTGGCTTTTTCTTTGCATGACATCCCCATCGGTTTCCACAATACAATCTTCTCCATGAATGTAAACATATACCGATGCTATATCCTTTTGGATAACATTTACTTTTGCCCGGTCGTACACGTTAATAAATACCTTGCAATACTGTGAACAGTCAATGGTTACTTCGCTGTCATGGCGCACGTAAATATCACATACAGAAAAGCCATCAAATAGGAGAGTACCTTTACAATTTCCGTTCAAAACAGAAATTTGTGACATGTTGCGTTTCTGCACATCTTCATCCACAAAAATATTATTCTTGTGGAGAAGGTCTTTGTCGAAGTTTTCCTTTATGAAAGTGTTGGTGGGATAATTGTGTTTGATAGCAAAATCAATCCCATGCAGATACTTGTCAATTAATCCTTGTTGGGTAGGATTCCCCCATGCGTGTTGCCACGGTTGGCATAAACCAAACGTAATAGCTTGGTTCAGTAATGTTTTGCTTAAATCCTTTTCGTTCATAACATATTATATTTTGATTTTTCTACCACCTCTGTCTATCACTATATTTAGCATATCTCTAACTTCTTGTACTAAAGCAACGTTTGCTTCGGTATTTTGGGCACTTCTTAACGTATTATTGGCTATCGCCCTCAATTGAGTAAGTTGCTGTTCGGCTATAACATTATATTTCGGAAGTATCTCGTTTCCCCACTTTTCAAGCAAGGCGCGTTTTACACTTACATCTGCACGAATACCGTTTATGTAAGAAGCTAAAATATTAGCGGTTTCTTCTGTAATGTTTTCTTGTATCCCTTTGGAGAGAGTGTTTGAAGCGCTTGTCTCTTCAAGGCTTATTCCCATTTTTTTTGCAGCAGCATTTAGATAATCCCATATTTTCTTTGAGTCTGATATTGTCCCTCGAAGGCTTCCAAGTTGTTGCATTAGCCCGGCCGCCTCTTGTTCAGTTAGATTGGTTCCCCCCGCAGAATTATCCGTAAATATACCCTTGTCTCCAAATAAATAGTCTTTCAGTTTGTTCATGGCAGGCTGGATAACATTCAGAGAAATCATCTCCTTTATGACATTGCGCATTATATCAGCCACCGTATCATCAAAAGCCTTTGCTGCATCCTCTCCGTTGGCGAACGCATTGACCAATGCTTCTGATATTTGGTCTGACCATCCCTTTAAGTCTATACCGAATTGTTCGCTTGCCAAATCTTCATAGAAATACTTGATTTGCTCGCCTAACTCGATATACTGCTGCTTGTAGTCCTCTATTTTAGAAGCATCCGAATCTTTCTTGTCTTGTTCCGCCTCCATTTGCTTTTGCACCTCTTCTTGTTGCTTTTGAAGATTTGCAATCATCTCTTTGGACTGGCTTTGGGTAACAGCACCCAATTGCCGTTCTATGACAGATTGAAGGTTCTTATAGTCGTTGGAAAGTTTTTTCACTTCCAGTTGCGAACGTTGAATTGCTTTGTCAAGCTTCTTGTCGTGCGCTTTGGCAATGCTTCCGATAATATTAGGTATAAACGATAAAGCACTGGAGGCCATTTGTACGGGGTTCCCACTTGTTAGCCCTTCTACTAAACTTCCCAATTCCCCGGTTAACTCTCCTACAAGTCCAAGAGTATCAGCCAAATCGTCATTACCGAATGCGCTGAACATATTCGCCCATGCTTCGGTGACACCTTGTATCATTTGTGCGGCTGCATTAGCATTGCTACCAATCACCTTTAAGGCGTCTTGCTTCTCCTCTTCACCCTCTGCTGCTTTAAGTTTTTGAAACCCGTCAATAACTCCTTGAAATGGATTTTGAGAGTTTAGTTCGTTTTGCGTTTTCTCTATTTGTTTTAGAAGCCGAAGATATTCTTCTAATGATAAAATGTGTTTTTTGTTATCATTGTCCGTTAGCTCAAATTGGCTTTTGCCGGTTATCGGGTCTTTTTGTTCAATCGCCGATTCAGAGAACTTTTTAGCTTCATTCACCAGCCTACGAAGATTGTTATATCCCATATTAGTGGTATCTCCGAAGAGCTTCTGCCAAAGAGGTAATAACTTGATTGATTCGTCATTTAACTCTTGTATCTCTTTGTTCATTTTTTGAGTATACGCCTCTTTCCCTTCTTGGGTTGTTGCAGAATCAATTAGTTCTTGATATTTGCCTTTTACCGCCTCTATTTTTTTCTCAATAGAGGCAAACTCCATTATAGTTTTTTGTTCATCAATCAGGCTAAAATCATTCTTTTCTTGAATTTTATCATTGATTTCTTTTTGCAGAGATAAAATCTCATTTGCTGATTTTCCAAACTTTTCTCTAATTGCCTTTTCATCCAATCCAAGCACTATATCCACCGGCATGTCAGAATAAGCCCCAGTTTTTTTTCTTAGCTTAGCCTTTAATTCATCTATTAAACTATCGAAACCAATCTCTCCGCCGAAAGCAATGCTCATAGATTGCTCTCTACTTCCAGTTATGTCAAATAATTGTTTGTATAAATCCCATTTCTTCCCAGATTCAGAGATATACCTTTCTATCTCCTTTAAGGCATTATCAACTTCTTGCTTTGCACTGTCAATTCCCGCCTTGTCAATCTTGACGCCAAGAGAAATGTATAAATCTTCTTGCTTCTCTTTACTGCGGTCTAACTGTCCTTGAATGTATTTGTAAGCTTTGCTTGGGTTGTTCAAATCTAAATTAACACCCTTCTCATCAAAAACAGATGAAAACTCGGATATGCCTTTTACTCTTTGGGTAGCCGCTTCATCTCCTTCTATCTTTCTCCATTTCTCATAGCTGGAAACGGCTTTGTCTATGAGGTCGGTACGGGCTTTCCATTGTTCAGCGATAGGGTCTTTTGTGTTTTCTGTTGATTTTCCTAATACGCCAAGAGTATCCATGATTTTTTTTGATACATCGAATACCTTTTGAGCATTACGAATAGTATCTTCGGAATAAGGATTTCCTTTCTTAAAGCCTTTTAGTATCTTATCAGCATTTTCTCTTTCTTCCTTTATGCGTTTGGCGTATTCTTCATAAGCCTCATCGTCTTTTGGAATAAGGCTATTCATGTCACCTGCAATTTCTTTGGCTGTAGTAAACCATGCGGATTTAGTATTTTTATCTATATCATCAGTGGCAGATAGAATGGTTAGAAAATCTTCTTTTGCTTCTTTGACAATGGAGCGGGCAATTCCTAATTGGGCTTTTGCTTCTTTCAGCATTTTGGTGTCCATGATATGTCCGTCACTTGCTACTGAAAAGAGTTCGGCATATTTAACACCTCTTTCTGCTTCAAAAAGCCCTTGATATGCCCTCTCCAAATTTATTCTTGCAGTTTCTCGTGCAGTAGTCCTTGCTGCTCTATTGGACATATTTAATAATTCTATTTGTCCTTTAAGGAGAGCCTGCTCATAAGACATGCTTTTAAAAATAGAAGGGTATATTTCTTGAAGCCTTTCGTAAGCCATTCGCCTTGCATCCACTGCTTTGGAAGTATTAAACATTGTTGATATATAGCCATTAGCCTTATTCTTTGCTTCCGAAATCTTTTCGTTCTGTTCTTGAACCTGAACATTAAATTCGCGTATTGTTTCTGCGGCACTTTTAGTCTTTTCTCTTAAGGTAAAATATAGACCTGCCAATGCGCCAATAGTAGTAATTAATACCATCCACGGATTGACTGATGAAACTGCATTTAATATGCCCTGTGCTACCGCTTGAGCTTTTGTTACAGCAGTCAATCCTTGCATTGCTCTGGTCATATTTATTATGTTGGTAATAGTGTTTATTGTAATTGTAGCTTTGTGAGCCGCATTTACAGCTATTACAGCCGCCTTGTAAAAACCATAAGCTCCTACAAGCGCACCAAGTATAGCTGCAACAGCTTCCCAATGCTTCATCAGTTTAGTAAGTATCTCCAAACTATCCGAAAGCACGCCGCTATTGCTTTCCGCAATGTCAGCCATCATCACGTCCCAGGCATCCTGCAAGTTACTCCATTTACCTGCAAGACTTTCCGCAAGGGCTTCCTGCATGTTGTAGAATTTCCCACCTTCATCGGTCAGCTCCCAAAGAACATCTTTTACCATTCCGAAACTAACTTCTTTCCGGCTGATTTTGTCGAATACGTCTCCGGCAGAAGTTACCACTCCCGTAAGTTTAGTGAACCGTTTTGCCAATTCATCCACCAAAGGAATACCTGCTTCTGTAAACTGCCTCAATTCCTGTCCACGGAGAAATGCCGCACTACGTACCTGTCCGTACGCCAATATGATACGCCCCATATCGACACCAACACCTGCGGAAATATCGGCAAGTCTCTTGGTTGTATCATAAAGTTCTTCATACGGGATGCTGTATGCGGACAATTGTTTGGCGTATGAAGCCAGTTCTTTGAACTGGAACGGAGAGACAACCGCCAAATCCTTGATACGGTTGAATATGGTTTCAGCTTTCATGCTATCTCCGATAATGGAAGTAAGTGCAATGCGCTGCTTCTGGAACTCTCCGCCAATAGTATATAATCCCCTTACAAAACGCTCTAAAGTGTATATGGAATATACATTGGCGATTTGATTTTTCAGTCCCCCGGCTATCCGTGATTGAGACGACATGGTAGCGTTTGTCCTCTTCATTGCTGCATTGTGTGTATCGGAAGCCTTTGCAGCCTGCATGCGGGCAATTCTAAGCTGTTCAAGGGCTTTTTGAGAGCTGGCGTAAGCATCTGCACGGATTATCTGCGAAACTCCCCTCATGGCTCTTAATTCGCTTGTATCAATACCTTGTCCTTTAAACGCTTCTTTGAGTTTTTTTATGCTTTCGCTATCCACATCAAGTTTTACCTTGTAGGTCTTGTTTTTCAACAAGGCTTCCACCTTGTCTTCAATCTCCTTTATATCTACTTTTAATCCAACCTTTGCACTGGTTGTGGCGTGCATATTCACAAGCTTTTTCTTGATAGCTTCGTACTCTTGTTCTGTATAATCTTTCAAGTGAACGCCAAAATTCAAATTTCCGAGGTCAGCCATATCTATTCTTGTTTTGTATCTTTGGGGATAGCGTTAATACCGTTTACTATAAAATCATTGAGGGAAATTCTTTGCCCTTTCATTTCCCGCTCTTTTCTCTTTGTTTCCCACTTCCTTTTTAATTCTTCCATTTCTTTGGCTGTATGCGTTTTCTTCTCTGCGTCCACTTTGTCATATACCACAATCGGGGCGTCACACATCAGAAGTTCATATTGGGCGCATGTCAATACCCAATCCATATACCAATTAGGGATATTAATCATTCCCCAAAGAAGAATTAACGGACGTGTCAGTTCCGGGTGTTTTTCTCCGTTTGCGAATGCTGCTCCTGCCGCAGTTCTTGAAGGATACGTTCTGCTTCCTTTCTCGTCATCGTCATTATCGTGTCTCTCATTCCGGTCAAGAACATGGTAGCATTCAAGTATTCCAGTTTCTGCAATTCCACTTTTTTTTTACCAATGACAACGACATCGGTTAACTCTGTGTCTGTGTACTTTTTCCATAGCATACGCCAATATATCCAATGGAAAAGTCTTATCTTCCACCAATTATTCAGAATAATGAGAGAGGCACATTTGGCAGTAACTTCATCCTCGCTTTTGCAGGAATGTAAGACATGGGTTAATTTTCGTATTGTTCCACGGTGCAGCCATTTTATACCGAACTTTTTTCCTCTTATCGTAATATAATCTATGCTGTTCTCCAGCACGTCGTCAAGTGTTTTCTGCTCTGCTGTGGTAGGTTGGTTTATTGTTTTATCGTTCATATTGTGTTGTTGTGATGTGTGAAAAAGGAGAAGGCGGCGGCAATAACGCACACCGCCATATTTTTAAATCAAAGAACCGTCCTGGGTAACTTCCACCGTACTGAACTCATTGGCGGTGAATATGCTGACCGTAGCAGTCCTTTTTGCTCCGCTATTCTCGTCGACTTTGACCGTCACCACTTTCCCGCTAACCGAGGTTTTGCACCATGTTTCCGTTGATGAAGCAGAGACAGAGCTTTCCTTGGTTGTTGCGGTAATGGTTTTCCCCGTATTATCTGCCGCGCTGGTAAAAGACAGGGAAGCTGGAGCTACGGTCAGTCGGCTTTTTTTGTCAAGAAAGCGATATTATCTTCGGAAGAGGAGCCGGACGAAGCACCATCTTCAAGTTCAATAGTTCCGCTAAGTGCAAAAGCGAAAGGGGTAGTGGACGCATTCTCAAACAAGGGGCGTGCGTAGACGGCCATTCTGTTTACAAGCAGACATTTTTCTCCGTCGTCACTTATAAGCGCAAATCCTACGTTCAGCTTCTTGCTGTTTAGCACAGCAGAGAATCCCTTGAATTGCTGGTTGTTGATAGTCGCTTGCGCTATTTCAGTGGTTTTCCCAAGAAAATATTCTACCAATTCCTTGCTTACACTTGGAACGGTAGCAGCGAAAGTAATATCTCCTGCCGTACTGGTGACAGCCCAATCCGCTTGCAGACCGTGCACCTTTGTACGGTTTAATGTCGGTTCTGCTTGAGACAAGGAAAGGGTATCTACGGTAACGGGCAAATCAAAATCCGGAGTTACCGTGGCAAAATTTGTAATGCCACCCTTTACCAACATAATGGATGAAAGACCGCTAAATACATCTTTCAATTCCTGCTTTGTTTTCATTGCCATAATAAATAGTTTTAATCGTTTTATTTTATGTTTATTTTATTACAAGGTCAGTCCTTATCAATGTTGCGCTGAACCCTAATCCGTCATTTCCTTTCAAGGTCAATTTGGGGTTTGAGGCACTTATGAAATTGTCGCTGATAGGGAATAGGGAAAGAATATCTCCTACAATAGTGCCCATTTGTTCCAAATCTTCCGCACCTCCCTTTTTCTGTCTGACATATACTTCAATAGTGCAATAGGTACGAATATTCCCAAATCCGCTGCCATAGGTCATGGAAGACAACAAGCCGGGCAATGACACCACAATGAAATTATCCATTTGCTTAGGCACAGCAGCGGGACGGTCATTTGTGAACACATTCTCACTTACCGTCTTTGCTGCGTCAAACAATGATTTAAGCGCGTCTTTGTATTTAAAATCCTGTTCGTACCCCATATCATTTCATTGGTTTAAAGGTCATTTTAGCAATGCTTTCTGCGTAATCAAATGTATCTGACAATACATTTAACCCCTTCTTTGACTCCAAGTAGTTAGAATATTCCGTACCTGTACACATCACTAATCCTATGCCGTCACTTGGAGTTTTATATGCTTTGAGGAAATTTACAGAAGTGGTTAAACCGTACTCCCCGTTGGTGTCAACCAAGTTGTATTTTTTTATGGGAATAAACTTACCACTTTCGTAACTTTGGACCATTATCACGCCAATGCCGTCTCCTCTGCTAAGCTTGGGGCGGGTGGGATTTTTTAATCCTTGTGTCACGATGGCGGTAATTATACGAGATAATCCACCTCTGTAATAAATTCCAACAGCTAATGAAGTTAGAGTATTTCCGGTTACATTATGGTACTTGGCTGATACTACTCCGTCTTGCAGAAGTCTGATTCCGATTTCTGTTATTCTATCCAGCAAATATTCATCAATGATATTTCTCATCTTTTTTTTGCCTTCTTCCAAGACTTTAGCATTATCTTCCATACCTTAACCCTTAGCTTGATTGAAATATAACGTTGTTCCCATTGTCGTAGGATAGCAATCGGTTATTATACATCCTTTAAAAGGTGCTCCAAAGTCGGCAAAATCCACAATGTCTCCTGTAACAACCCCCTTTACAAGTCCGGGAATATCTACGGCATAATCTACTTTTATGACGTTGTCTTTCGTGAATGTCCTTAAGCTGGAACTACTGTACTTGTTACATTCTCCTTCATACAGCACTGTTTCGCTTCCCTCATCAAAAGATGTTTCTCCGGAAATACGATACACTTTGCATGTATGCGGGAAGCGTGGATTGTTTACTTTCATAGCGGATACCTTTTATTCATGTTCATACCCAGATTGACAATTCTGACAGATGATTTACGGACGTTCTCTCCATACAATGCGTATATGTCATTTGCCATTTGCCGAAGGTTACGTTTATCATAGGCAGAGCTTTGTGTACCACCCTCCTTGTGCTTCCATACACCATTGGCATCCTCTACGCTTCCAGTTACGCTCGGTGTACTTGCGCACCACATATAAAGGTCTGCCCGACACAAGTCTTTCTGGCGTTTTTCCAACGTGCTGACATCCGTCCCCGGTGCAATTCCCCTGTCAATCAGTATGGTGGAAATAGCACTATCCGTAACTCCAGAACCGACACAACCACGGAGGTATTCCTCTATGGTGGTGTCGATAATTGTATTTTGAGAATCCTTCATGGTTATTTACCTTTAATGTTCAAGTAGTAGAACCAGCGAACCTTATTAGGAACAACCAATCCGGTCACTTCTGATTTGATTACCTGCGTCATGGTTTCATCATTGAATACCTGACGTATCAGAGTGCGGCCGCCGTCATACAATGCCGTACGGGCGCCCGGAGTTTCCATGAAAATAGGACGTCCGCATTGTACATCACCCAGGTCTTCATTTGGAACATATGCCAATACTCCCTCTTCAAAGCTTTGCAAATTCTTGTATTGTATAGCTTTGGAAGATTTGTCATATTTTTCCACTACGGATATTGCATCGACAATTCTGATTTCGGCACCGATACGCGCTTCAATGAAGGCTTTGATTGTTTCGTCGGGGACAAGATTGGCAAATGCCAACTGCATGCCTTTATCGGAAATATCCGGGCGTGTCGCAACTGTGTACATTTGGCGGAAATACGGAAGATTAATCAAATCCTCAAAGGTCGTCTTGGAGCATTCCCAGTGACCAGCAGGCGCAAAATCCTTTTCTTGGGAATCGCGTCTGACTTGCCTCATGACTTTTATCGGGTCTATTGTAGTACCCAAAGCTTCTTCCTGCACCGCTTCGCTTTCCGGCTTCTTATACCAGATAGAATCCTTGATATTCTTTTTAGGCACGCCGAAATCTATAGTCAATGCAATACCAAGCGGGTTGTTAGCTGCGTCAATGATTAGCTTACCTTTGTTGGATACAACCTGATTTCGCTGGTATAGGAATGTATTGTAGTTACCACCAAGTAAACTGTCCACTCCATTAAACAGAAGCTCCATTATTGTAGACTCAATTTCCGGAGTGGTACTGCCGATGGCATCCATCAGCATCATTTTTTCTCTTAGGATTTTGCGGCTCAGTACAATCTCATGCTTGAAGGTTGGCAATCCACCCATTTGCAGGGACATTCCGTCTGTAGATTTGGTTGCGCCATCACTGTCAATATCCACATAGGTAGCCAGCGTGTATGCACGGACTGTTGCTTCTATCTGCTCATATGTGGGATTCAGAGGAATATTAGGATTTAACGGGAAACCCATTTGGGAGAACGTTTGTTCCGCATTGTATTTTTCGGCAAACATGTCATTAATCCATGCTTCCAGCGGTTTATTCCCGGTATATCCCAATGCTGCAAGACCCTTCCCTACAATGTCGTAAAATTCTTTGTTTCTTGTGTACATATTATTCTCCTTTCTTTATTCGTCAGATTCACGCACAAATTCAATCATAGGCAGCTGTGCTTCTACCGATTTGGGAATGCCACCACCGAACACCCTGTCTGCATAAATTCTGCCTGCGCGTACAACAGCGCATGTTGCAAGGATACAGCCTTCAGGGATACATACGTCTTCAAATACAAGACCGTTGACATCGGTTAGCTTTCCGCCGGCGGGAACTCCTTTGACGGTTTCCTCAATATCTCCCGTTACTCCGGTATTTCCTGGAATAAACATGTATGCGTAAAGTTGCGCAGCGGTTTTTTGCGTAAAAGTCACAGTAGCCCCGCTACGTTTTACATCCCATTCTGCAAAAGAAGATTTTGCTCCTTCGATTTTGGTAGCTACCAGTTCTGGGGTACTTTCTGATGCGCTTGTTACGGCAACCGAATAACTTTTCCCGCCTAACACAATAGACAAATCCCCGTTTCCGGATGCCTTTTCAGTGATAGTAAGCGTCACTACCGCCTTTACACCAGTCACTCCATCTGCTGTAATTACCTCTACCTGTTTGCCTGCTCCATTGAATTTTACCATTGTGCCGGCATGTATAATATCACCAGGCTTTAATCCCATTCCGGCGACATCAATCATACCACCACCCTGATATAATTCTCTTACTCTTGACCAAACAGGAAAATTTCCGCCAAATCCCGACCGGGATTGACTGATAGTGTTGAAAGTTCCTAATTGTCTCATTCTTTGTCTGTTTTAATGTGTTTATTGTTTTCGAGGAAGTTTTCCTTGCGCTCTTAGCCGGTCTTTGAATGCTTCACGGCGGCTTTTTGCCTGTTCTTCTCCGGTTTCTGCATATTGGTTGATACTTGGGGAAGCGCCATTTCCGAAAATAGCCTTGTATCTTTTTTCATAATTGCGTTTGGCGCAACTGACAATTTCTTCCACTTCCATATCTTTGGTGATTTTCACGTCAGATATGGCAATATTCAGGATTTCATCGTTACAGATATTTTTGCCCCCGTTTTCAATTTGAGATTTCAACAAGTCCGTAGACTGTACTTTTAAGTCATGGATTGACGCGGCGTTTTTCTCCGCCTCTCTCTCTTCCTTTAAAAGCAAAATCTCATTTTCCATTTCCTTTAGCTTGTCGGCAAGGACGTTATCTCCTGCTCCTTCTCCTGAGTCAGGAGAACTCTGTTGAGGTTTGTAGTTTTTCTTAAAACTCTCAACTTGTGTTGCGACATCGTGATTGTACTGTCCCTGCATCCCTTGAAGAAAGGATGTTGCCTTGCTATAATAAGCGTCATCAGGCTCTGTTCCTTCTGCCAATGGATTCAATTCTATGTACTTCATTAATGTCTGTGACGAAAGACTGGTTTGTCCTAATCTGGTCGTCAGTTCGGATAAGATTTGTTCTTTCTCCATCGTGTTTTATTTAGTTTGTGTTATAAAAAAAAGAGCCTATCAGTGCTTTGTGCACCAATAAGCTCTTAGGCTTGCATATGTAAAATTGCTATTCTTCTATTCTGACGCTGATAAAATTACGACATCTTCGGCATACAGTTCTAAACAATACGCTACCGTGTATTATTTTTACATCGGTTAACTTTTGTCCGCACACCGGACATGTTACAAAAATTCCTTTTTCGCTGGTCTGTTTTTCATCCAGCTTAGCGTCTATCTTTATCATATCACATGATTTAGTATTGCAAATATATAGTATATTTTCTAAAATACAATGCTTTATATTTATTTTTTAATGGAAAATATTAGAAAATTTATAATAAATCGTATATTTGCATTATATATAACTCATAGAGCTGTGATTCAAGCCGGAGTGTGCGGATTTATACTGCATACGCCGGCTTATTTTTTTTATGGAACACGACAAGATTGTATATACTAAGGGTGGGAATGGTGTGCTTACTTACGCACAGGTGGAAAAATTAAGAGAGTATGGAAATCCACTGAATATAATCGCCCAAAAAGGATGCCAGGAGAAATTCCTTTCATCCCCGGCGGATATTACTATATTTGGTGGAAATCGAGGCGGCGGAAAAAGTTGGGCTCTACTCATGGAAGTGCTTAAGGATATACAAAACCCCAATTTTGCAGCAGTCATTTTGAGAAACGAAAAAGAGGACTTGAGTAATATGGTTAATAAGTCCTATGAATTATTTTCCCAATTTGGCAAATACAACCGTTCTATTTCGGATATGACTTGGAATTTTTACACTGGTGGATTTCTAAAGTTTTCTTATTATGCGGATTCATTTGAAGATTTTGTAAAGCGCTTTCAAGGGAAAGAGTTTTCATTCATAGGTATAGATGAGATAACTCATTCCGATTATAATAAATTCAAATATCTTATAACGAACAACCGTAATGCTTACGGCATAAGAAACCGTTTTTATGGAACGTGTAACCCAGACCCGGATAGTTGGGTACGTAAGTTTATAGATTGGTGGATAGACGGCAACGGCAACCCGATACCGGAAAGAGATGGAATTGTGCGCTATTGTTTTATGGATGGAGACCGTCCTGAAGATATTTATTGGGGGGATTCCGTAGAAGAAGTTTATGTACAATGCAAGCACATTATAGACCCGTTACTAACTCCCGGATTGGTTGCAAAAGGATACGACAAATCGGCTTTTGTAAAAACTGTAACTTTTATCAAGGGAAAGTTGGAAGAAAATATCGCTCTCATATCTTCCGATCCGAACTATCTTGCTAATCTCGCCCAACAGGATGAAGAATCGCGTGCTCGTGACCTTGAAGGTAATTGGAACTTTAAGGCTGCCGGTGATGATATTCTTAAGATGGAGCACATGGAACGATTCTTTAATAATTCTTCTCAATATGGAGATAATAAGCGCAGGGTATCATGTGATATTGCGTATGAAGGCGGAGACAATCTTGTTCTATGGCTTTGGATTGGGAACCATATCGAGGACGTATATGTGAGCCGGGACAACTCTAAACGCACGGAAGAATGCGTTGCTTACAAGCTAAGAGAATGGGGAGTCCTGGAGAAAGACTTTGTTTTTGACTTGAACGGCCCCGGACAGGATTTTAAAGGGAAATTCCCCGATGCTGTAAAGTTTAATAATATGGCAGCTCCAATTCCGATGGCAAAGGCCGATGAAAAGTCAATCAAATATATTTATTCTTCCTTGAAATCACAATGCGCTGATATTCTCGTTAAGAAGATTAAGAATGATGAAATTTCGATTAACCCCGATTTGTTGTCGCGTAAGTTTTCAGGAAACGGATATTCAGATATGACACTTTATAATATCCTGATGAAAGAACGCAAAGCCATCCGGGATGCAGACACAGATAAAGGCTTCTCTTTAATTAAAAAGGAAGTGATGAAAAAGTACGTTGGCCATTCTCCCGACTTTATAGAGGCTATGATTTACAGACAGATTTTTGATATAAGAAAACAACACACTAAACCAAAAGGATTATGGAGAATATAAGTACACGACAGATTATGGTACGCCGTCCGTTTCGGAGAATATTGCCAAATGGATACAAACAAGCAGTAGGGGTTATATCTGGCAGCTTGTCCGTTAATGAGCCTTTAGACAATCCGACATATCAGATAATAACTCAAATGGATTTTTTGAGGGAATTTGAGCCGTCCGGACATGCTATAAATGACCCATTGGTATATCCGGACAGATTAAGACAAGACCCTGAAACAAAAGAGTGGTTTAGAGAGTCCGTTATCAGATGTGCTTTTGCGTTTCAGAGGATTATAACAATCAAACACCTGGTTCATCTTTGTGGAAACGACATTCAATTTGAGTTGGAAGGGGATACCGAAAATGAAAAAGTAAAGGATACATTTTTTAAGTTTCGAACCGGATGGGCTGTAAAGGACATGGAGATAGCATGGTATGAAGCGGCAAAATCCGTAAAGATAACGGGGGACACAGCATTTGTAGGTTATCTCCGAAAAGGAATTTTCTATTGGAAAGTCCTTTCTTTTGAGAAAGGAGATACGTTATATCCCCATTTCGATAATGTTACAGGAAAACTTACATTATTCGCCCGTTCCTATTCCGATTTTGACAATGATGGAAATACAGTTACAGACTGGCTTGAAGTTTGGGATGAGAAATATCTTCGCCGTTTTAGAAAAGGGAAAGGTGCGTATAGCAAAATAAAGCAAGTGATAAAGAACTTGTTTGGATTAAGCGGATACGAACTTGTATCTTCTCAGGAGCATGGCTTTACATTTATTCCAGTGGCTTATCACAGAAATGAAGCCGGCGCTTGTTGGTCCCCTTCACAAGACAGCATAGAGCAATATGAACTTGCTTTTTCGCAATTGTCACAAAACAATACAGCTTATGCCTTCCCGATTATGTATTTCAAAGGAGAGGGAGATAGTATTAATATAGAGGGCGGGATTGATGGCACTATAAAGTGTATATCAATGGGACCGGATGATGAAGCCGGTTATCTTAACAAGCAAGATGTTTCCACCGCTTTTACCAAGCAGCTTGACACTTTATACAAATTAATCTATGAACAGTCTTTTGCGGTTATTCCACCGGAAGTAAGAAGCGGGGACCTTCCAGGTGTAGCCATAAAGCTGCTTTATTCTCCTGCTTTTGAGAATGCCATGAAAGATGCGCAGGAGTACAACCATCTCATTGATGATATGGTGAAGATATTTACTTATGGCTATGGGGTGGAAACCGAAAATCTTATCGACTTGCAAAATTTGAACGTATATGCTTGGATAAAGCCGTATATACATCTAAATGAATCTGAACTTGTACAAAATCTTGCAGTTGCTGTTCAAAACGGGTTCTTGTCCCGGCAGACTGCAAATGAGCAAATTCAGATGTACAGTAATCCTCGTGACTGGGATAGGATTATAAAAGAAAAGAAGGAAGAGCAGCAGGCTGACCTTCTTTATGAATTGAAATCCCGGCAAGCATCCGTCACAGATAATGAAGTTGAACATAATCCGGCAGGAGACGACAAGTTATGAAGCAACCTACAAAAAAACAGATACAGGATGCCAAGGATTTCATAAAATTACGTTTGCAGGCTGAAATATCTATGCAAAGTCATTTGGAGGAGCTTCTTGTACAAGCGGCAAAAGAGATTATAGATATATCATTCAAGTATGATATTCAGCCTGCAATGTTCCGGTTCTCTGCAAATGAGAGCTTAAAGCGGGACGTAAGCGGAGTACTCCGTAAGTTGCGTGAGTTAATTTACGATTACACGGAAACTCTTTCTGTATATGACAGGAAGGAGGAAAGAGATGCAATTGTAGATTTTATAAACAGGGAAGACCACGGGAAGACATTATCAGAGCGTATCAGCATTTATTGCAACCGATTTCAGTATGAAGTGGAAGCTGCCATTGCAGCCGGTCTGATAGCCGGAATCGGGAAAGATAAAATAAAGGGTAGTGTAAAGTCTTATCTTAATTCACCTTATACCAATCCTTATTTTAAGCGGGCGGTCTATAATGGCGGGGCTGCTGCCACACGTATTAAAACAGATGGTGTGAGTTATGGGGTAGGGAAGTCTAATTCCGCTTACAACTCGTTAAATACCCTTACCCGCTTCGCCGTAGGTTCTGCATGGATGTTGTTTTGGGGGCTTGAACATAAGGATAAAGGATATACGGGCTTTTATTCGTACCGTGGGAGCAGTTACCCATGCTCTTATTGCGACAGCATGGTTGGCTATCATCCCATATCCGACTATCAGAACCAGTGGCATATAAGATGCTGCTGCTATTTTGTGTTTGTATAATTAAAAATCATAATAATATGTTGAGAGGGAAGGAAGAAAAAATAACATTCAGCAAAGGATTGGGTTCTGAATGCAGAAAAGCGGGAATCAGTATAAAAGAGAAGGCTTTTGCCGACCTTTTAGCGTTAGGATGGAAAGACAAGGACGCCTATCTTATTTCCGGTCTTTACAATCCGGTATATAACCTGGAGATAAACAAGAAGAACATGAATACCCTTTTGTCCGCCGATAAAGACTTCATGGACTATTTGACCTCTGCAAGCAGAAAGATTAAACGCAGGCAAAAAGAGAGCGAGAAAGAGGATGATATATTGGTAGATGGTATTAGTGAGGAAGATATTGCTTCCGAGCTATCAAAAGAAAATCAACTTCGTAAACTTATCGCTGCCCGTAAGAAATATGACGGGAAAGAGGGATGCAAGGAATGGATAGACCTTACTAAAATGATAGCAGACATTACGCAAATCAAAAAGGACGAAATAAAGGAAGAGGACACCACTGTGCATTTCTATTTGCCACTTTCATGCAATAATTGTTCCTTATACCTTGCTGCTAAAAAGAAAGCCGGGAAGTGATACCCGGCTTAAGAAGTGTATTTCTGTTAGACCAATTCGTGTAAGTATTTACTGCCGCATTTTGCGATAAAATATGTTCTTCCCGAACTCATTTCCCATAGCTAAATTCTTATTCCCAAAGAAACTGCAAACATCGGGGATTTTTTACCTGTCTCCGCATCGGCTGTTTCATACTCCTTGATGGAAGAATCTATATGAATTCCGCCATACTGATATGAGAAGGACAAAAGCATTGATTCTATTTTCCTTTCCAACTCCTCTTTGTCTTTTCTTATCTGATAGCAAAAGTCTCTTTCATTTATCTGCTTACCTTTATCTAACGGTAGTACTGAAGCTATATCGGAGGGATAGTAATATTTTCCGTTTTCTCCTAAATATCTAACATTGTATCCGTTCTTGTCACATAACGCATCTTCTATCGCTTTCAATTTTCCCCCATTTTTAAGAGTTATTAGTATTGGCTCATTCATGATTATCCTCCATTTCCTTCTTCATCTCATACATCTTCCTTTCCTCCTCAATAATTTGGGCGTCCTCTTCGTCGGATATGGGATTGGCATCCGCACGGTCAAGGGCGCTCCCTATTGCCTTTAATACATCCACCTGTAACTCCACATCAATGCAATTGGCAACATATTGGGCATTACGCACTATAAGCATTGGCAGGTTATCTACTTTGTCTTCCAATCGAGTATTATCCAGCATCATAAACATCACACTTCCTGCCCCATATTCAACAGAGAAGTCCCCGCTTACGGTTGATACCTTAATAAAAGGCAAACCGCCTTTCTTGTACTTGACAAAAGTCATGTTCCCGATTTGTGTCTTTCCGAAATCCATAATCTTATTTTTTTATTTTGTTGTTGTAAAACATATATTCTTCCCCTTTGTGTTGTATGAGTTCCATGCCGAACCTGTCACATATCAACGCCATACGGTTGCTCGGATTGGGGACGACAATGTCATATTCCTTTTCCTTTAAGGCATTGAGCAGGTGTAAAAAGTTGCCTCTTCTTTCTTTCCGGCTCATTATTAAAGAAACGAATATGACATTGCCACGTTTCCATAAATAGCCTGAAAACTTGTCCGAAGTAAAACCTATTTCCTTTGCAAAATCGCAGTCAGGTGGAATACTGCCTCTTTCAATCTCTTTTTTTGTGATATGCAGTATCGTATCATTCTTCATATTTAATCCTCATTCAGGAAATCTTCGTCCGAATATTCCCAACCTTCAAACAGATTGGTCTTCGCCTCTTCCGCAATATTGGGCACGTGTCTCATAAAGTTGTTCACAATATCTTCGTTGTCACACCACAGCGTATAGACATTGCTGTATCCCTTATCTGCACGTTTTTCCCGTACGTATCCGAGTGAAAGCATGTCAATGCCCAACTTCCTTTGCGAAACCGGGATGACCCCGTTCTTTTTACAGAACCGTTCATAGTTCTTGTATATATCCGAGGATGTCAGCTCTATGGAACCGCTCCCTTCAAATTCTTCCGGCTGGCACTCTTTGTATTTGAAATATCCCGAAATGCTCCCGTCCACGAGTTTCCCATCCTTTCCCGTAACACTCGACCGTATCCGTTCCAGTTTCAAATCAATCTTCCCGCCCAAGTTCTCAGGCATCCGCCAATTGTTCTTTTTAAGTTCGCACAGCCCTTTCACAATCCAAGCCATTATACCGGCATGTTCCGCTTTCATTCTTTCTGCAAGCATGGTGTCTCTCTTTTCCACCGGTATTGTCTTGTCAAAGTTCAGCACCAGGGCGCGGCGCTGCATACTCTCGTCGTCAGGGTCGTCACGGTTTAGGAAATCTTTCGGCTGCCAACGGTAATTGGAGTTGCACAGCATAATAGGAGGTCTCTGCATCATTGTGATATTCCCGCCTATTCCCCGGCAGGCAATCGGCTCTCCGCTGGATATTGCCTTGATGATGCTCATGTCCTTGAAATCACCCCGGTTGCTTTCCGTGCAGTACATAAGCCTTTTCCTTGACATAGAGTAGGCGGCACGCAGCTGCTCATCCCCACCTCTTGCAAACTGGCTCATCTTGATGTTGAGTATTTCATCCTCCCCGAACATGTCTTTCAGAACCCTGTAAATAACGCTTTTCCCATTTGCCCCCGTACCCTGCAATATAAGGAAATACTCGAAGCTGATATTCTTCCTGTTGACAAGGCAAGCGCCGAGGAACATCTGCAATATCCTGCGCTTGTGCTTTTCCGGCAATACGCCATCCAGCTCTTCCGTAGGTATCCAGCTCTCTCCAAGAAAGCTTCTCCAGGTAGGACAGTTGAATATTTCCTTTCTGTCATATTTGAAAGGATACATCTTTACGCAGTCAAACTTAGGAGAGTGCGGGTAAGTCTTTAAAGTATTCATGTCAACCACGCAATTAGTGAAGCACATAATGCTAAGGTCGGGTTGCAGCTCATGGTCTCTGATGACATTGATTATCCGGTTCATGTAAGAATACATAATCTTATTAGTGCGGTCACGGGCGGCAACACCCATTTTCTCAAGCCACCTGTCTACGGCATCATAGAGCACATTGTAGTCCATGTACTCGTATATCTTTCCCGTAAATACATACAACGGAACACGGTAATCAGCAGTATCTTTCGTTACAACACCATACCCCTCCCGGAACAACTCCTCAAGACGCCTGCCGTATCTGTCTGTACGTTCGGGATTGCTTGTAACCAAAGATATATCCCTGAATGTAGAGGCGTATTCGTCGCAATGTTGCGACAGCAGACCGAGCACATAATCTTTTAATTCCCTTCTATTCATTGTAAGTCGCTCATTTTGTGTTTAAAAGAACATAACGCATGCTCCTATAGGCGCATTTTATGAAAATAACCTTTTTTCTTTTATCTGTAAAGGCTAAATACATATATCTATGTTCTTTATCTTCATTATGCAAATATACAACTATCTGATTATAAAACAAGTAAATTTTCTAATTAATATGTATTAAAATGTAGAAAATCACCCAATAGTTATCCATATAGTGCAAAAATGTAAAAACACAATGGTTGATTGGTTGTAAAATATCATTACAAATTGGCGCAAAATGGAGAAAATAAAAAATTTTTAGATGAGGTGACTACGCCGATTTCCTTACAAAAATAAAGGGGCTGGGGTGGCTTTTTGTAAGGCTCTTGCGCTGTATTTTGTTGTATGATAGTGGTTTGTGCTTTACATTATATGTATAATATAAAGTTTGCGTTTATTTACATTGCTACTGCTCGCCAGTCCTGGACATAAAGTAAAGACCATCACAGCGTAGCCGAATACACCCAATACTGTTAATAAATAAAATTAATATTACACATATGTTATATAGATAATATCTATTAATTATCATACTCCGTTAGCGTCCTACGCTTATTTGCATTGCCTATATACACATCTTATAATATAGATAAAATCTATTACCCCAGGCGCTCCGTCAAGGAATATTATATATTTATATTATCTATGTGTTTTATTATTAATATAGATTGTTTCTATAATATTTAAAGCCTTTATTGTGCTTGTTGTGGTATTATATATTTACATATTCTTGTGGTTGTATTTTGTGCTATAAATGCTTGATATATAGTATATTATGTTGTGTTTATTATGTGTTTTATAGCATGTGTATTTTATGAAAATATTTTGCAATATTCTTTGCTGTTTACTAAATAATTCGTATCTTTGTAATGTAAGAAAGAGATAGATATAAGGTCCTTGTTCTTACAGGCGTGTTATTAAGTGTTGGAATAAAAAAAGAGAGCCTTAACACTGCAATGTTAAGACCCTCGTAGGTTGGGAATACTTAAAGAAGTATTCCCCCCCCCAAGCGGAGGCAAAAGTACTTCTTTAATTTCTCACCTGCAAATATTCTTCCATTTAATTTTTTTGATGTACTGGATACGGTTATAAAAAAGAGTGTAACAGGTTGGAAGCTGCTACACTCTGTTAGGTGGAATAATCCACCGAAAGCGGCTAACTTGAATTAGCCAATTAAACCGGTTAAGTTATGGAAATAAGATTTTCCGTAAAGGTTTGGAGACTCAAAGTAACGGTTATAATTAACCTATAGTTTGCCAAACCGGGGGTAATGTAAGGAGTTACCCCCAATCGGTTTACTTATTCCATGTCGCAAATATAGCCGTAATTCTCCAATAATCAAAAATCACGCTGTAATGAATTGAATTATTAACATTAAACATTATAGCATTATGAAAGTAATGAATTTCTACACCGCAAACGGTTGGGCTGGCTCAAATTATGACAGCAAGTTATCTACAAAGGAAATCGCCGCAAAGGTTAGGTCTTTTGCTAAGAAGAATTTCCCGGGTTTTAAATTTTCCATCCGTACAGAATGGAGTATGTACACGGATTCAATGTATATTGAGCTGAAAGAAGGTGTTTGCATTCCTTTTGTTGAAGGTTCAAGAAGTGCGGAACGTGGCTACATGTCTACGATGTCCAGCGTAAAAGGATGGGAAAATGAGTTAACGCCGGAAATGTTCAAGGTGTTGGACGCTGTTACAACGTATGCAAATTCTTTCCGTTACGATGATAGCGACGGTATGCAAGACTATTACGATACTAATTTTTATTTGAAAATCAAAGTTAGCGACGAATATAAGGTTATAGAGCCGAAAGCGAAGAAAAGCAGCGTTAAGGCTGAAAAGGTTGAGGAAACCAAAGAAGTGGAAGCCGTGACGGTTGAAGGTCTTGAGGTTGTGGACTATTCAGAAAAGGCGGTTGCTGTGTTTGGCGATACAAAAGCTATCAAAGAGCAATTAAAGGAATTGGGCGGACGCTTTAACCCGTCTTTAAATTACAACGGTGAAAAACGTGCCGGATGGATATTTAGCAAGAAACAAGCGGACAAGGTTAAAGAGCTGATAACGCCTATGGCGTTACCGGCGCTTCCTGAAGAAATATATATCCCGGAACTTGCGGAGGAAACGGGGACGTTTGAAAATATCCATTTAACCGAAACGGACAACTTTAACGGCGTGCACTATTACGATATTGAAGGCGCTGGAATCATAACCAGCGCGAAAATACGCGAGGATATACAGCCGGGCGATGTTTTCAATGTATATACGGATGGAGGACGTAAGTTTTGCGTAACCTATGACGGTGTGAGTGTGAAAAGCAGCTTAAAAAAAGATTTACCCGGTATAATTGAGTTTAACGACAAAATAGAAACGGGTACTCTTAGCACTTCATCACATTACACCCCGCTTGCTGAGGGTATGGAATTTTACGAGAAGAAAGTAAAAGGAAAACGTTACACCGTAAAGGATAAGCCGTTAACACTTGGGTATTACGGCGTATTAGATAATTTGGACAACTGTATAATAGAATGCTATCCGACTAAAGAAGAAGCCGCAAAAGAGGCGGAGATACTTAACACGCATATAGGCGAAAACGGACGGTTAAGAAGTATTATATAATTAAATATAGGAGGGTATAATATGAAGGCTAACGATATTGTTATAAAAGAATGCGAATTGCTTAATACAAAAATATATAATCCGGAATTTGATAGTATCAAAAGTATGCCGTGTACAATGGTGTTGCGGTTGATGGATACAGAGGAATACGGGTGCGACTATTGCGGGGCCTTGAATTTGGTTTTAGAACTGTTCCCGGAAATCGACCGGGCGGAGCTTGAAAAAGAGTTAGACCGGTTCGTATAAATGTATGTTAGGCGTTATGTTGTTGTTATTCGGTGCCGTGTTGTTTATCAGCGGCACCGATATAGAGAGGATAAGGGAATTTATAAACGACAGTAAAGAATCAGATAAATTTTGAGGATATGTATTTAGGTTTTATACTTTGGGCAATCTTGCTAATTGTTATTTTATGGAATATTAGTCCGGCGCTTGTTATTACGTCAGCTTTAATAGGAATCGCTATGGCGATAGGAAAAACAAAAGACAATAAATCAGGTGAATAATATGGAGACTTTAAAGGAAGTGTTTTTGAAGAAATACCCGCAATACGGAAAAGTGTTGCGGGTGTATGAAGAGGTTAACGAAGTGGAATGTGCATTCGACAGCATAACAAAACCGAGGTTGTACAACTTTGTTCAGGCTCTTAATGAAAGAGTAGCCACCAATAGCGCTAAAACCTATTGCGCTATGCTTAAATCAATTCTTAACCTGTACAGCGATATGTATTCTTTTCCAAAAGGTTTTGAGGCTATATTGACCTTAAAAAAGGACGCTACGCAAAGTACGTGGCTAACGGATGACGAGATAAAAACGTTATTGGCGTATAATCCGATTAATGAAACGGAACGCGCTGTAAAAAACTGCTTTTTGATCGGTTGCCTTACAGGCGCCAGACATTCGGATTATATAGAATTTACAGAGGACAACATAGTAGACGGAAGACTGATATATGTTTCACGGAAAACCAAGATTAAAGCGGAGATACCGGCGGCTCCTGCTGTGCTCCGGATATTGAAAGAAAACCGGGAATACGGTATCAATGAACGAAAGGTTTCGGATGTAACCTTTAACGACACAATAAGAAGTATATGCCGGCGATGCGGGATAAGCAAGCGTATCAAGCTGTACCAGGCGGGTGAATATATAACCGGTGAAAAGTGGGAATTTATTTCCTCGCATTCCGCCCGGAAGTCTTGCGCAACCAACTTATATTTAAGAGGTGCGGATTTGTATTCTATTAGCCGGATGTTAGGGCATTCCAGCGTAACGATGACCGAAACATATATATGTTGTGGGCTGCGTGAATTATCGGATAAAATAATGGGATATTTCAACGGGTTTAAATAGATTTGCACCTGATTTTATATATACATAAATATTTTATGGCACAAGAAAGTAAATACGCGTACGACGAAGATAGTGTAAAGGCTATTGTTCATTGGGCTTTAACGGCTCAACTGCCTATGCAAATAGAGCTGAGCGAGTCGGAGAATATATTCGATGTCAAGAAATACGTACAGGCGAATATACACGATATAAACCAGCATTTTCCTGACCCGTTTTACAATCCGGCGATTGACAGGCTGTATCGGTTAAAAGAGTTTATGGAAAAACAAGAATGATTTTATAACCCAGTGGGTTGTTTCGCTTGTTTTGGGTTGAATTTAACCCACTGGGTTGTTTGGGTTATAACTTGCTGTCCATCTTTTCAAATTCTTCTTGCACGGACTTGTTCAGCACTTTCGCGTATATCTGGGTTGTCTTTATATCTGTATGTCCCATCATTTTGGCAAGGTTTTCGATTGATACGCCCATATTCAGAGCCATTACCGCAAAACTATGTCTTGCCATGTGGGAATGAAGGCTTTGCTTTATTCTCGCAATTTCCTGAACGACTTTCAACCTTAAATTATATTGGTAATTGCTTATTATCGGTAACTTGAAGTCGTATTTTCTCAATATTTCCATTGCGGGCTTTAGAAGCATAAGAAAGTATTCTTCTTCTGTTTTTATTCTAATATCTCTAATAAAAAAATTGCTTCCTTTCTTGATTACTCCGCAGAAATCGAATTTGGACAAATCTGCATAAGACAGACCGGTGAAGCATTGGAAGACGAATAAGTCCCTAACCTTACTAATGCTTTCTGATGTTATTTCTAAGTTCTGTATTTGCTTTATTTGGTCTATGGTAAGGTATTTTATCCCTTCGCTTTTTCCACGGTCAAATTTGAGCCTATTATATGGGTTGTCTTTTAATAGCTCATATTTAATAGCTTCGTTTATATATCTTTTCAAGCGTTTATGATAGCCATGAACGGTGGTCTGTTTATTATATTTCTTATGTAGGAAATCGTCATAATACATTATGTTGGCCGTTGTTATGTCGGAAAAATAAACGATTCTACCAAATTCTTCCAGAGAGTTAATTAATGTGGCATGGGTGTTTAAAGTTCCCTTTCTTAAATCTGTTCTTTCGCTTACCCGGCGCTTTATGAAGTCAAGAAAACTTTCTTTTTGCTGTGAATACTTTAGGAAATGCTCCAGCTTTTCAAAGTTGAAAGGTTCCTTATTCTTTATAAGGGAGTTGATAAATTCGTTTATATTCTGTATCTGCGCATCGAGTCTTTCGTTCAGGTCTATGGACTGAACTGTATTCTTGACTTTGTTTTTTTCGCTCCATTGGTCGGAATATAGCCTGACGCCTGTACTAATCCATTTTCTTTTCCGTTCAAATAATATTTCTATCTGAACGGTTCCTTTTGTTGTCTTGCTTGCTGTGTGTTTCCGGTCAAACACAAATCTTGCTGTTGGGTACTTCATAATTTAAAAGATTTGGTATCACACAAGGGTATCACATTTGTTGCACATTTCATGAAATACAATGAAATATAGTGAACTAAAATGAAACAAATATAGAACCGCGTTTGTTCGTATAAGTCATTGATAATTACATAATATGCTGATAATAAGAAAAAAGGGGTTACATTTCTGTAATCCCTTGCTGTGATTCGCTTGGGGCTCGAACCCAAGACCCCAACATTAAAAGTGTTGTGCTCTACCTGCTGAGCTAGCGAATCAATCCTTATTGCTGTTAAGCGGGTGCAAAGATATGGACTTTATATTTAATATGCAAGACTTATAACGAAAAAAGTTTGCATTATTTTAGTTGTTTATTTCTTTTGTTTGATTATCAGTTGATTCTGTCTTATGAATATTTTCTCTGTTGATAATGAAACGTTGATAGTAGGAGAGCATCAGCGTTGTGAGCGGTAGTGCGATAATCATTCCCAACATTCCCATTAATGAACCCCATATGGAAAGTGATAATAGAATGATAGCAGGATTTAGTCCGGTAATTTTCCCCATAACACGTGGCACGATGAATCCGTCTTGGATGGTTTGCACTACAATGAATACTGCCATGGCTGAGGCGATGATTATCCAAAAATTATCGCCTGTGTCGGAGGCTTTCAGGATTGCTAGTATGATAGTAGGAACCAAACCGATGATTTGAAGATAAGGCACCATATTCAATGCCCCGATGAACAAACCGAGACCTATGGCTAATGGGAAGTCTATGATAAGAAAGCCTATGCTGAATAAAATGCCGACACATAAGGCTACGAATGCCTGTCCGCGGAAGTATCTGTTCATACCTACTTTTACGTCATTGAGTATGCCTACCACGAAAGAACGGTATTTCATAGGCACGAGATGCGTCCAACCTTCTGCGATGCTTTCGTAGTCTAATAAAATGAAGATAACGTATAGTAAGATAATGAATATGGTGAATACGCTGAATAATAAGTCAACGGAGTCCGATAATAAAGACCATAGGCGGGGAACTGCTTCTTTGAGCGCATCCAACAGGTTCTCTTTATTGAATAGTTCGGTTATAAATTTAACATCGATATTATCTCGTAAAAAATCGGAAAGAGAGGTGGGCACATTACTATTATATGTTCCGTGCGAAAAGTATTGGACCAATAAAGTCTGTACTCTGCCGCATTCTTGTATCATAGGGGGCACTAACAGATAAAAAGCTCCGGCACCCACAATCAGAAGTGTGAGTAATGCGCAGAATATGGAAACAATCCTATTTCTTAATTTTAGCTTGTATTGGTAAAATGTGACCAAAGGATATACCAGATAGGCAATAAGCCAAGCGATAAAGAAAGGTAATAGAACGCTGCTTAAACGCTTCAAAAGCATCAATATGCCGATAATGATAACTCCTAAAATGACACCGCGGATAAAACTGTCGAATGTAATCTTTTTACGTTCCATAGAATCCTGTATTAAATTTATTAATCGCTTGCAGTTTGCTGGTCTTCCTTTATCGCCCGTAAATAACACTCCCGGCACAAGGGTTCGTATTCGGCTGTTTCACCCAACAGAACTTGTTTGTCATTTTTTACAGTACGGTGAGAGAATGAAGCAAGCTGTCCGCATTTTACACAGATGGCATGAACCTTGGAAACTTCATCTGCAATGGCGCACAGCCCCGGCATGGGTCCGAAAGGATTACCGCGGAAATCCATATCCAATCCGGCTACGATTACACGTATGCCATTGTTGGCAAGCTGGTTGCATACATCAATCAGACCTTCGTCAAAGAATTGCGCTTCGTCGATGCCCACTACGTCTATTTCGGAAGTGAATAGCAGTATGCTTGCCGATGAGTCTATCGGCGTAGAGGATATGATGTTGCTGTCATGCGATACGACATCTGCTTCTGAGTAACGCGTGTCTATTGCCGGCTTATATATTTCTACACGTTGCTTGGCAAATTTGGCACGTTTCAAACGGCGTATCAGTTCCTCTGTCTTGCCGGAGAACATGGAGCCGCATATAACTTCAATTCTTCCTCTGCGTTTGGTTTCTTGTATGTGGTCTTCCGAAAATAATACCATATCTTTGAGTGTTATATTCAGTCGCAAAAGTAATGATTTTGTTCGCTTCCGGATATTTTTTCATTATTTATTTCTACATTTGTGCCATTAATACGGACAGGAAAAGGATATGCAAGCATTATTGAATGATATAGAACTGGATGTTCAGGAATTGAAATGTTTGATACAGTCGATGCTCACTGATACAAATCCTGTGTTGAGAATAGTTGCCAAAAGAAATATTCATCAGATGCAGGAGCGGTTGGATGCGCTGACAAAACTGTTGGACGACACTTTTGTGATAACTCCGGCGGAACATGTTGCTTCTGACATTGTGGAGAAAACAACTGAATCGGAAGTGATTTCCGAATCAGTTGCTGAAGTTCCGGTTGAGGCAACTCACGTTTCGGATATTGCAATACCTGCTTCTCAGATTCTTGCTGAACGTATTAAGCCGGCTACGGACTTGCAACATGCCATCAGTCTGAATGATTCGTTTCGTTTTACCCGTGAATTGTTTGCCGGAGATGCGACACGTATGAATGAGGTGGTGCGCCTTTGCGGTGGGGCTTCCTCTTTGGATGAGGCTATGTCTGTATTTATGTCAACTGTACAACCGGATGAGGAAAATGAGGCGGTTGCTGATTTTATAGAACTTCTCAAGAAGTATTTCAGTTAAAAAAGTTGCGGATATGGGAAAACTTTATGTAGTGCCTACGCCAGTAGGAAATTTGGAAGATATGACTTTTCGCGCTATCCGCATATTGAAGGAAGCGGATTTGGTGCTGGCAGAAGACACGCGTACTTCCGGAATATTGCTGAAGCATTTTGAGATAAAGAATGCGATGCAGTCTCACCATAAATTTAATGAACATAAAACAGTAGAAAGTGTTGTAAATAGAATAAAGGGTGGTGAGACTGTGGCGTTGATTTCAGATGCTGGTACTCCAGGTATTTCCGATCCGGGTTTTCTGGTGGTTCGCGAGTGTGTCCGCAACGGTATCGAAGTACAGTGCCTGCCGGGGGCTACTGCTTTTGTTCCGGCATTGGTGGCTTCCGGATTGCCCAACGAGAAGTTCTGCTTTGAGGGTTTTCTTCCTCAGAAGAAAGGTAGGATGACACGTCTGAAAGGTTTGGCGGAAGAATGCCGGACAATGGTTTTCTATGAATCTCCCCACCGTTTGGTAAAAGCACTGACGCAGTTTGCAGAATATTTCGGTTCGGAACGGCAGGCGTCCGTTTCCCGTGAAATATCCAAGATACATGAGGAGACGGTACGTGGTACTCTTACCGAATTGATAGAACATTTCACAGCCAACGAACCGCGTGGTGAGATAGTGATTGTAGTAGCAGGAATAGACGATTAAATAACTTCATTAACAAAACGTAAAACAAAAGCGTATGAAAAAGTTAGCAGTTTTGATTGTATGTACAGCCGTTATGGCTTCATGTGACAGCTTTTCAGGTAGTAGCAAAGATCAGTTGAAAGCTGAGAATGATTCTCTTTTAATGGAACTGACTCAGCGTAATGCTGAACTGGATGAAATGATGGGCACTTTCAATGATATTTCGGAAGGATTTCGTCAAATCAATGCGGCAGAAAGCCGTGTAGACTTGCGGCGTGGTGCAGTTGCAGAGGGTTCTCTGAATGCTAAACAGCAGATAGCCTCTGATATTGAATTCATCCGTAAGCAAATGGAAGAGAACAAAGAGCAGATTGCCAAGCTGCAATCTATGTTGAAAAACAGCAAGACCAACTCTTCTCAGTTAAAAAGAGCCGTTGAGTCTTTGACACAGGAACTGAATGCGAAAACCCAGCGTATCGAAGAGTTACAGGCCGAACTGGCTTCTAAGAATATCCGTATCCAGGAGTTGGATGCCGCCGTTACGGATTTGAATGCTGTCAAGAGTGAATTGACTGCTGAGAATGAGGCAAAAGCCAAGACAGTGGCAGAACAGGATAAAGCGCTTAATACTGCATGGTTTGTATTCGGAACGAAGAAAGAACTGAAAGACCAGAAAATTCTGAGCGGTTCCGGATTATTTAAAAAAGGTTCGGTCTTGAAAGATGGTGATGTCAATAAGGATTATTTTACCCAGGTTGATATTCGTACTACCAAAGAAATCAAACTGTATTCCAAAGATGCCGATATTCTGACTACCCATCCTACCGGTTCTTATGCCTTGGAAAAAGATGATAAAGATCAGTTGACATTGAAGATTACTAATCCGAAAGAATTCTGGAGCGTTTCCAAGTATCTGGTAATTCAAGTGAAATAGTTACTTGATTGATAATTGATAGGGCTGTTTCAAAAGTGCGTTTCGTTTGTAGGCCTGCTTTTGAAACAGCCTTTTTAGTATTCTTTTTTATGCTTTATAAAAATCTTTTTTTTGATTTGGACGATACGCTTTGGGCGTTCTCTCTCAATGCTCGTGATACCTATGAAGAAATGTACTGGAAGTATGGATACGATCGCTATTTCGATTCGTTCGAGCATTATTATTCACTTTATCAGCGTCGCAATCTGGATTTATGGGCAGAGTATGCAGATGGTAAAGTCACGAAAGAAGAGTTAAACCGTCAACGTTATCTTTATCCTTTGGAGGCTGTAGGAGCAGGTGACTCCACTTTGGCAAAGGCTTACGAAAGAGATGCTCTTACAATGATTCCTACCAAAAGCAAATTGATGCCACATGCGCGTGAAGTGCTGGAATATCTTTCGGGAAAATACAATTTGTACATTCTTTCAAATGGATTTAAAGAACTCCAAAGTCATAAAATGCGTTCGTCGGGCATTGATGAATATTTCAAAAAAGTGGTTCTTTCCGATGATATCGGAATCCTGAAGCCTTGGCCTGAGATTTTTCATTTTGCTCTTTCGACAACCCAGTCCGAGTTGAATAATTCGCTGATGATCGGAGATAGTTGGGAAAATGATATAGTCGGAGCGGCGGGAGTAGGCATGCACCAGGTGTTTTACAACTTGTCCGGTCGTACCGACTTGCCTTTTGCTCCTACCTATCAGATTACTGATTTGAAAGATTTATTTAATTTTTTGTGACATTGACAGATTAGTTGTACTTTTGTTTCCAATGATGAACATCTAAAAATACTATTATGGAAACTCTCATTCCTTTTGCATTGTTGTGTTTCACATCTTTCTTTACGTTGACTAATCCGTTGGGCACAATGCCGGTTTTTCTGACTATGACGCAGGGTATGACCGATAAAGAACGTTGTTCTATCGTAAAGCGCGCAACATTAGTCTCGTTTATCACATTGATGGTCTTTGTCTTTGCCGGGCAATTCCTCTTCAAGTTTTTCGGTATTTCGACAAACGGTTTCCGAATAGCGGGTGGCGTTATCATTTTCAAGATTGGTTTTGATATGCTGCAGGCACGCTATACACCGATGAAATTGAAAGATGAAGAAATCAAGACCTATGCGGATGATATTTCGATTACTCCTTTAGGTATTCCGATGTTATGTGGTCCGGGCGCTATTGCCAATGCAATCGTACTGATGCAAGATGCACATTCCTTTGAGATGAAAGGGGTGCTTATAGGCACTATTGCCCTTATTTATTTTCTTACATTCTTGATATTGAAGGCTTCCACCCGTTTGGTCAATTTATTAGGGGAAACCGGTAATAATGTGATGATGCGCCTTATGGGACTCATCTTGATGGTGATTGCCGTAGAATGTTTCGTTAGCGGAGTGAAGCCGATATTGACGGATATTGTAAAGGAAGGTTGCTTGATGTAATTAAATAAGAGAGCCGGAATTTGGCAGTAATGAAAAAAGGTTGCAAACAGGAAAACAGTCTTCCGTTTGCAACCTTTTTTATAACTAGCGTGAAATACCATATCATGCTTTATGTTTTATCATCAGAAAGCTTAACTACCGGTTTGTCTTTTCTGCTATTATGACAAACCGGTACTGGTTAGGCTTTGTTTAATAACCCGGATTCTGCTGTGCTTTCAAAGTCGGGTTGGCATTGGTTTCACTTACAGGAATAGGCAACAATGCTTTTGTATACGTACGGTCAAAACTTTGTGATTCTTTAAGTAATGAGTAGTGCCAGCCTTGGTTTTCCTCACTGCTATAGCGTACAATCGTTTCGTTATTGCGCATGGCATCGAAAAAGCGTTGCCCTTCGCCAACCAGTTCCTTACGGCGTTCAATCAAAACTTTGCTCAGGAATTCGTCATCAGCAATAGCATCGGATACTTTGGCTGTTGGAGTTTTGGTGCGTTTGTCCAATAAATCGTTCAGATATTTTATACCTTCTGCTTTGGCTGCTCCGCCCAGTTTGGCAGCAGCTTCGGCTGCGTTCAGGTAAACTTCGGACAGACGTAAAATCGGCAAGTTGGCAAGGCGCATATCTCCCAGTGCTCCCAGCGGGAACTTATTGATGAAAATTGGATTTTCCCCATAGGTTTTCTTCAAGTCTTTGTCGTACATTGCTGGTAGCACAACTTCGTTACGGACATCTGCAGGATCGGTTTGCAGCATATCAACAAATGATTTTGTACAGATAGCATCGGCATATCCTTGTTCATTCAGCAAGTAGCCTATGCCTTCACGGTCGGCCCAGTCATCAGAACCATTGTTTATCAATTCAAAAATCATTTCTTTTGTATGGTTCGGATCTTGCTTGTCCCATGCCTCAGCGTATTGTTCGGGAGTCCATAATTCATAAGGAGAGTCGTTGATGATTTCTTTTGCTAAATCGAAGGCTTCCTGATTTTTGTTCATGTATAGATACACTCGGCACAGCAAAGCTTTAGCTGCCCATAAATCGATATAGCCTTGTTTTTCACCTGCTTTTTTGGATACGGTCAGTGCTTCTGAGTCGATGGCATTATTCAGGTCTGCAACAACTTTGGCATAAACATCGGCTACCTTGTCACGTCCGGGTTGTGCATCACGATCCAGTGGTTTGTCAACGAAAGGTACTCCAAGCGAAGCACCTTCATCGTATGTATAGGGCATGCCGTACACTTTTACCAAATCAAAATGTACTAAGGCGCGTATTACTTTGGCCTGATTGTAGATATTTGCCAATTCAGCCTGAAAATTTTCCGCATCGGTAATTGTCTTGTTATCTACAGCCTCAATCAAGCGATTGGCGCGTCTTATCACATTGTACTGTATATTCCACATGTTTGGGGCATCATCTGCGGTATAGCGCATTTCATAGCAAGAAGAGGTGCGCATACCTTGAGTGCGTGCCTGCATGTCGTCCCCCCGGACATCTCCATAGTAGAACATGCGAGCTGCATAGTACTGGGTGTAAGTGGAATTGCCTTGCAGGCCATCATACATACCATACATTGCTGTGCGGGCATCATTATAATTGGTAATGGCGGAACTTGTTGGCGTTCCGTTGGAAGGAGTTTGGTCCAGCCAGTTATTCACACAGGACGAAAGCCCTGTCGTGACTGCTGCTAATGCTAGGATATTATATATTTTCTTCATAATGTATATGCTAAGTAAAGATTTTAATTAGAAACCAAGTTCGATACCAAATGTAATTGTTCTTAATGCAGGTGTCTCGAAGTAACACAGTCCGTCAACAGGGGTTTCTGGATCTACATACAAGTCTTTGGATTTCCAGGTAAGCAGATTATTACCCGAAATGTAAGCTCTTAATTTGCTTATTCCGGCCTTTTTGGACAAGTTGCTTGGAAGAGTGAAACCTATGGTCAGGTTTTTCAAACGTAAGTGATCGGTAGGCATCATCCAACGTGAAGAAACCGTATTTTTATTGCCATAGGCAAATAGGGGCAATTTAGCGTTGTCGCCCGGTTGCTTCCAGGTATCTTCAATCTTATAGTATGCCGGAACATTACCTACATAGTTGTAAGTACCGCCATTAGACTGTAACCAAGTTGCAGCATCGTATGCATGACCGCCCAAAGAGTAAGTCAGAGTAAAGTTTAAATCTATGAATTTCCAACTTACAAAGTTAGTCAGACCACCGGTCAGTTTCGGGTCGGGCGAACCGATAATCACCTTATTGGCCTCATTCGAATGTATGGTGGTTTCACGACTTCCATCTTCTCCGTTAATGTAGAACATTTCCGAACCAGTTTCCGGATCAACACCTGCGTATTCGTAAGCATAGAATGATTGATAAGCCTCTCCGATACGATGAATGGCTATGCCGTCAATCATTTCGTTCTGTTCGCCGTCCAGTTTTAACAAGGTGTTTTTGTTGTGTCCGAAGTTCAAGGATGTGCTCCAATACCAGTCTTTGTTTTGGATATTGGTGGATTTAATTTCAAATTCAACACCGCGGTTTCTCATAGAGCCGACATTCATCAGCATAGTGGCTCCACCGCTACTATTGATTACACCCGGCACGGCTGAAATATTCTTGCTCATCAACAAATCCTTAGTGTCTCGGTTATACCATTCTGCAGTAATCGACAATCTGTTCCACAGCGTAACGTCCAAACCTACGTTGGTTGCGTAATTCTTTTCCCATTTCATATTGGGATTGTCAAAACGAGCTTCAGCCGAACCGCCATTTCCTGCATAGTTATAACCAAATTCATATACGCCCAAATAACCGTATAAATCTGTGGGTTGTGTACCGTTCACACCGTAAGATACACGTAATTTGGCATCGGTCAGCACATGCTTGATATCCTGCATGAAAGCTTCTTCACTCAGTCTCCAAGAACCGGATATAGACCAGAAATCTCCCCAACGGCTTTCTCTTGACAAGCGGGAACTGCCATCCCGGCGATAACTTGCACTAAAATAATACTTGTTATTGTAGTCATAATTGATACGTCCCAGGAAAGAAGTCATTCTGTATCGTTCTACATGGCTTGAAGCACGGCTATCGCCTGCATTTTCTATTTCCGGCAGGTAAGAAGGGTATTGGTTTCCGTTGGCATATAAATAATCATATTTATAATCTTCGGTTTCAAAGCCTACCAAAGCATCCAGATTGTGTAATCCGAAGGATTTGTTGTAAGATAATTGTGTTTGTGTATTTAACTGCCCTCTGTTGCCCATAACGCGCTGATAAACACCGTTTGATGAACGACCGTCGTTGCTGCGGGGATCCCACCATATACGTTCATTGTTTTGGTTGAAGTCATAGCTGATGGCTTCTTTCAATTTCAGATTATCCCAAATAGTCCAGGTAGCGGCCATTGAACCGAGGAAGCGGTTTATGGTAGCCCTGTTGTAATTATATGTTTCAGTTTGTATAGGGTTGGCACCATTCAGTGCAGGGAAGTTACTGCTGAATGAACCGTCTTCATTATATGGATATGTAGAGGGAGAGGCAGTCATTGCATAGCACATGATAGGGCTTGCAAAGCTGGTCCCTTCATTATTTACGTTTTGGGTTGAATTGGTATACATGGCGTTGGCTTCCAATAACACTTTGTCGGTTTGGTGTGTAACATTGGCGCGACCGGTGAAACGCTCATAGCCTGATACATTTGTAATACCTTCTTGCTTTGTATAAGCAAAAGAAGTATAAAACCTCGTTTTTTCATTACCGCCTTGTGCATTTACTTCATAATTCTGGTGGCTACCGTTACGGAATAAGACATCTTTCCAGTCTGTATATCCTGACCAGGGTTCTGCTGCATATTCATCGATGTTTTTATTGGCCAAAGCTGCTGCTTGTTCTGCATCATAACCAAGGGTATATTTGGCATAATTCTCAAATCCCAAGTGCAGGATTTCACGTCTTTGCTTACCATCGAGAATCGGTCGATAATCGATTGCCATATTAGACATACCCCAGTCTGCTCTTACCCCTATCTTGGTTTTGCCAGCAGAGCCTTTTTTGGTTGTTATGACAATAACACCATTAGCGGCACGCGAACCATACAATGAGGCAGCCGCAGCATCTTTGATCACCGTCATGGACTCTATGTCATTGCTATTCAGTGTAGCCATTAGACTGTTACCGGAATCTGCGTAAGTGAATTCGCTGACGTTTCCGTTCAGCATGGGCACTCCGTCAATGACATATAATGGTTCATTGCTGGCATTGATAGACCCCATACCGCGAATACGCACAGAGGCAACGGAGCCGGGCTGACCGGAAGTAGAAGTGATTTGAACACCGGCAACAGAACCTGCCAAACGATCTTGCACGCTGATAGAAGGTAAATCCTGTAACTTTTCGGTAGTCACATTTGATGCAGAACCTGTAAATGAGGACTTTTTGAAGGTACCATATCCGGTTACTACAACTTCATCAAGCACCTCAGTATCAGGTTTCAATACCACTTTTAAGTTCGGTTTGATAGCCACTTCCTGAGTCTGCATACCGATGTATGAAATCTGCAAAGTTTTCGCAGAACTGTATCAATGCGTAAACTTCTATAAATAAACATTTTATAAGTAGATACAAAATCATTGCATTTAATTAAAAACCTCAATAGAATATGCTCTACCATGTATTTACAAAACTATCAAGTTACTCATATGTTACCATATTTTACAGTAAAACAGTGATTATCAATAATATGCACATGTTGATGTAGTCTATATTGAAACTATCGAAATATACTTTAGTTTTTTGTTGAACTATTTTTGTAAAATAAAAAGTAATGTGAGTAGCCGTGGTTGACCATAAAGAAATACACTATGATGAAAGTCGCAAACAAAGATTTATGTCAAAATAAAACATAATCCTATTACAAAAAAACATCATAAACAAGCTATTATAATAAGATTATAATTATCTTTGTGTAAAACATGTAACCTATGACAAAAATAAACCCTTTCATAACCAGTGGCTATATTTCAGCAAAGTACTTTTGCGACCGTATAACCGAAACAACTACATTGACACGTTATATAACCAACGGAAATAATGTAGCTTTGATATCCCCTCGCCGTTTAGGAAAAACCGGGCTGATAGAGCATTGTTTTCATCAGCAACAAATAAGGGAAGTATATCACACATTTTTAATCGATATATATGCAACAAAGAATTTTCAGGAGTTTGTATTTGAACTTGGTAAAGGTATTCTGAATGGTTTGAAGCCGCGTGGAAGAAAAGCATGGGAGCTGTTTCTCAAATGTTTATCCTCTCTTCGCACCAGTATCTCTTTTGATTTCAGTGGTAATCCCAGTTGGAATTTGGAAATGGGTGATATAAAGACTCCCGCTATAACGCTTGATGAAATATTCCGTTATTTGGAAGAAGCGGATAAGCCTTGCCTGATTTCCATTGACGAGTTTCAAGTCATAGCCAAATATCCGGAAGGGGATGTTGAAGCCATATTACGGACACATATCCAACATTGTTCCAATGCAAAATTTATCTATGCCGGTTCGCAACGTCATATGATGGGAGAGATATTTACTAGTCCGTCACGTCCGTTTTACCAAAGTACGGCCATTATGGAACTGTCTCCTATTAATGCAGATATTTATACGGAATTCATAAAAAGACACTTTGCGGAGAATAAGAAAAAAATTGCAGTAGAAACAATTCAAGAAGTTTATAAACGTTTTGAAGGAATAACCTGGTACATTCAGTTTATGGCAAACTCGCTTTATGCAATGACTGCTGAAGGTGAGGAGTGTACTGTTGATAAAGTGAATTTTGCCATTGAAAATATTTTGTCACAACTAAATTTTACCTATTCTTCACTTCTGTTTCAACTCCCACCTAAACAAAAAGAAATTCTCATTGCTATTTGTAAGGAAGGAAAGGCTCAGGAAATCACTTCCTCTAAATTTTTAAAAACTTATAAGCTAACGGCGAGTTCTGTGCAAGGAGCCATAAGAGGACTTTTAGATAAAGATTTTGTAACTAATGAATTGGGAGTGTATAGCGTGTATGACAAGTTCTTCGATATTTGGTTAAGGAAACGGATCAGTTAAAAAGGAATACTATTGTTGACAGACCTTTTCTAGTGATGCAATAGTAGAAAAATCGGTAAAAGCAGTTTGCCTTTACCGATTTTATCGTATAACATATTCTTTACCTCTATCAATTCTGGTCACTCGGAGAAATCTGAGAATTATTCTCTATTTCCGAGATGGGCAACTGATAAAGGAACGGACGTTCTTCCTGATTATAACGGAACTTGGCAGCAGAAAAGTGATTGTTGTTTTCTGCACCCCAGGTTTCATCTGTACGGTCTACAGGAATATTCAAACGACGATTGTCAATATATTCCAAGCCTTCTCCCCAGAACTCTACACGTTTTTGATAAATGATTTCCTCTATCAAGTCGGCTTTGTTCGTAAAGGTGTAATCATAATCGGGTTGACGGGTCTTCATGAAGTTTTCCAGTTCGGTTACAGCATCCGGAGAATTCTTGTGTGCCAAAGCTTCTATCTTTATCAGATAAGCTTCTTCCGAACGCATATAGATATAGTCTCCCAATTCCCAACCGCTGAATGTACCTGCCTGGATATTTTCACGACCTGTGCCGATGAATTTCACAGCCTGATATTCTACGGAAGCTGGCGTTTCAGTATCACGCAACAATGTCACACGGATAGGCTTACCGTCTTTATCTTCAGTATCCATACCTGTAGAACGGTCGCAGCAGAACCATTGCAGACGAATATCATTATCCGCGATGCGGTCTACAAACGGCTTAAAGGCGGCACGCCATACACCGATACCAGCATAGCCTTCACTGTAAGCATCCATCTGCGAGAAGTAAGATGCATAAATCGTACTATTATCTGCAGTAATGTCGCAGCCGAATACCACATCCGGCAGGCTGATGTTACTGAACCCTTGCAGTATCTGATTTTCATTCGTTAACATAGGGATGTTGTCTATCACTACTTGCGCATATTCTATCGCTTTATCCCATTCATGGATAACCATATTTGCACGGGCCAAGTGCATAGCTACTACGCAACCGTCCATATCCGTAGGTGAGGAGGTGTGTATCATATCCAACTGTTTGAAGAAGCCAAAGGCAGTAGTAAGGTCGCTCATGATTTGCTCATATATCTGGGCTACAGTAGCACGCGGCTGGTCGCCTTCCGTTTCTTCTGTGATAAGTGGCACGCACGGAAATTGCGAGAAGTCATATTTCTCTCCACGTCCCCATTTCGTTCCGTCTGCACCGGTATAATAAGAGTGCTGGTACAGATAGGTTAGTTGCAAGTAGGCATAGCCACGGAAGCCGAGAGCGATGGCACGATATTTCAAATTGGCAGGATCTTCACTGCTGGGGTCAATCAGTTTGAGAATATTATTGGCATTGGCTATGACACGATAGTATTCTTTCCAGCGATTGTTGGTCGGAGTATAGTTCTGTTGCCAATAATCCAACAAATAATGATAGAGACTCATACCGAAACGTCCGGTCATAATCATGTCGTTACCCATCAACGATGTCAGGTAATCAAAGCTCTTTTGACCGAAATAATTATGTTGCATATCGGTATCATAATACTTTTGCATATCAGAATACATACCTGCCACAGCGGCCGAAAAAGTTTTATCAGGGTCGTCCTGAGCCACATTGCTCAGTTGGTCTTCGGTCAAATAAGCGGTAACATCGGCATCTTCAACACAAGATGTAAGCAGGCTGCCGACAACGAGTACCTGCATCATATATTTTATTATCTTCATATACAAAACTTTTTTAGTTAGAATGTAAGGTTGATACCTCCTGAAATCACACGCATCGGAGAATAGCCTCCATATTCATCGTCAGCGCCTGCCATTGCCACACGGGGGTCAAATCCCTGACGTTTGGACCACAAGGCAAGATTGTCTGCTGTAGCATAAATGCGCAACTTTTCAATACCGAATTTCTGCATCAGGTTTTTTGGTAATGTGTAACCCAAAGTAATGTTACGGATACTGAAGTAGCTGGCCTTTATCAGATTGAGGTCTGACTGCTGAGTGAAAGAGTTAGAAGCATTGTCCGCATTCCAGATAGGGAGTGAGCCTGTACCTGTCTCCGGATTGAACGTCTTCCACATATCCTTGTTATGACCTACATAGAATGAGGAGCTCATACCATCCAAATAGGAATAATCATAAGCATAGCCTCCAATCTGGAAAGCCGTTGCTATAGAAAGATCAATACCTTTGTAAGAGAAAGTAGTACTGAAACCGCCATTAAAATCAGGCAATGCAGATTTGCCGATGAAATAGCGGGTTGCCTCGGCGTAAGTAGTAGTGGTAGTGCGGCCTATTACTTCTCCTTTATCATTTGTTTCGTCCATGTACCACATGGCATTTCCTTTTTCATCCATACCGGCATACATATAAGTATAGTATTCAAAGCGGCTCTTGCCTTCACGCAGGTTGAATGGACCACTGGTAATACCATCTTTGCGATTTTCTTCGGGCAACGTCAAGATGCGGTTTTTGTAGTGGGAACCCACAAGCGATACCGTCCACTTCAAGTCAGGCTGATTGAAAATATCTACATTTACATCGAACTCTATACCGGTGTTTTTCATCGCACCCAGGTTTTCCCAGTTATATGGACGTCCGGCTGTAGAGAAAGCTACGGGACGCTTGAAAAGCATATCATCTGTACGGCGATAGAAGTATTCAAATGAACCATATACCCGGTCGAACAAGCGGAAGTCTACACCCACGTCAAAAGTTTTCTGCTTTTCCCATGTCAAATCCGGATTACCGTAAAATTCCGGTGAATAGCCTAATTCAGCACCATTCCAAGTAACCGTATATTGGTCTTGGTAAGGTGTGTATACATAGGCGTAACCTTCATCCGAAAGTATATTTTCATTACCCTGGGTACCATATGAAGCACGTATTTTCAGGTCATTTAACCAAGCGTCCGTTCCGTCCATGAATGCTTCATTGGAAATACGCCAAGCGGCCCCTACCGACCAGAAATTACCCCA
>ENA-OUQN01000083-OUQN01000083.1-human-gut-metagenome-genome-assembly--contig:-NODE-83-length-78528-cov-6.368802_pt1 | contig 78528 bp, 79 predicted proteins | sample MGYA00237950_ERZ548832 | MGnify/ENA primary metagenome ERZ548832 (study PRJEB26490, sample SAMN05194703) | human gut metagenome | biome: terrestrial biome; feature: human-associated habitat; material... | reverse complement strand
GGGGCGGATGTCGCGCTCGAACTCGGCGCCGATGGCGTCGAGCGCGCAGGATTCAGATGCGAAGACAACAGAGCCGTCCTTCAGATGCCCCATGCAGAGGGGACGGAAGCCGTGGGGGTCGCGCGCGGCAATGAGCTTCGTCGGCGAGGAGAGGACGAGGGAATACGCGCCCTCGATGCGGTCCATCGCGGCGGAAACAGCCTCTTCGATGGAGCCGCGGTTGAGTCTCTCCTGCACGATGATGTAGGCGATGACCTCGCTGTCGGTCGTGGTCTGGAAGATGGAGCCGCGGCTTTCAAGCTCCTGCCTCAGCTCGCGGGAGTTCGTCAGATTGCCGTTGTGCGCGAGCGCCATACGGCCCTTGAAGTGGTTCACTAAAATGGGCTGGACGTTGCGCTTGTTGTCGCTGCCGGTCGTGCCGTAGCGCACATGGCCGACGGCGATGGTGCCCTTGCCGAGCGACTTGAGCTGCTCGGGCGGGAAGACCTCGCTCACAAGGCCAGTGTCGCGCAGCGAGCGGAACAGGCCGTCGTCGTTGACGACGATACCCGCGCTCTCCTGTCCGCGGTGCTGGAGGGAGTAGAGCGCGTAGTAGGCATAGGACGCGACGTCCGCCTCCTGAGGCGTAAAGATGCCGAACACGCCGCATTCTTCGTGAATGTGGCGCGCCGGGATGATGTTGTGATTCTCTGTCATATTTGATCTTACTGTGCGTCGTGGGCCATCAGGCGCTTCATGACTTCGGCGTAGGCGTCTTCCACGCCGCCGAGGTCGCGGCGGAAGCGGTCCTTGTCGAGCTTTTCGTTCGTCTTGCTGTCCCACAGGCGGCAGGTGTCGGGGCTGATCTCATCGGCGAGGACGATCTGGCCGTCGACGGTCTTACCGAACTCGAGCTTGAAGTCGACGAGCGTGACGCCGCACTCGCTCCAAAATGCCTTGAGCGTGTCGTTGACGGCGAAGGCATACTTCTTGATGAGCTCGATCTCCTCCCAGGTCGCGAGCTTGAGGGCAACGGCGTGATAGGCGTTCATCAGGGGGTCATGCAGATCGTCGTTCTTGTAGGAGAACTCGATCGTGGGCTCGGAGAAGACGATGCCCTCCTCCACGCCGTAGCGGGAGGCGAAGTGACCGGCGGAGATGTTGCGGATGATGACCTCCAACGGGACGATGGATACCTTCTTGACGAGCGTGTCGCGCTCGCTGAGCTCTTCAACAAAGTGGGTCGGGATGCCGGCCTTTTCCATCTTGGCCATCAGACGGTTGGTCATCTGGTTGTTGATGACGCCCTTGCCGACGATGGTACCCTTCTTTGCGCCATCAAAGGCGGTGGCGTCGTCCTTGTAGGAAACGATGACGAGGTTGGGATCTTCGGTGGCGTAAACCTTCTTGGCCTTGCCTTCGTAGAGCTGTTCTTTCTTTTCCATGATGACTGTTCTCCTTTTATTTTATATTTTTGTTGATTGATATGGATGGATGGTTTCTCAGTTTTTGTAGCGCTCGCGAAGCTCTTCGTCCGCCTTCAAGACAGCGGCGGTGCCCTCGTCACGCGCGGCCTGGAGCTTGTGGGCAAGGCCCTCGTCGCTCACAGCCATGATCTGGACGGCAAGGATGGCGGCGTTTTTCGCCCCGTCGATAGCGACGGTGGCAACGGGGATGCCGCTCGGCATCTGGACGGTCGAGAGCAGCGCGTCCATGCCGTCGAGCTTCGCGCCGCTGCACGGCACGCCGATGACGGGAAGCGTCGTATTCGCGGCCATTGCGCCGGCCAAGTGCGCGGCCATGCCCGCGAGCGCGATGATACAAGAAAATCCGCTCTCCCGTGCCGACGCTGCAAATTCTCTTGCCTCGTTTGGGCACCGGTGGGCGGATAACACGCGGACCTCGGTCTCGATCCCATATTCCTTGAGCGTCTGGATCGCCTTCTCGGCGACGGGCAGGTCGCTCGTGCTGCCCATAATAACGGCTACCTTTCGCATAGTTCTGCCTCCTTAAAAGCAAAAATGGGCGCTCCACTGCCTCAATGTGCAGTTGAAGTGCCCAGACGGTCGGCTGCTGAATTTCAGCAAGAAACGCTCTCTGCTCCCCTGTGGTGACCCACGTTTCCGTCAGTTACAAAGAGCTCAACTTGACAAGCAATATGGTATCACAGAGGGCTCTTTTCGTCCATGCGGCAAAAGAGAGAAAGGCTCCGCCCTATTTATCAGTTTTTTGATGATATTTTACATATCCATAAGCCACGATAATGTCTATCAGTAAAAATCTGCCGTTTTGGCAGCGCATATAAAATCGGAAGGCCGCGCACTCCCCGTACGCGGCCTTCCATCGCATCGTGTTTTCAAAAAGGCAGGCATCCGCCGATGGCAAGACTCAGCAGGATGACCGCAAGCGCAACGAGCACAGGTGCTTTCCGCCTGAGCTTCCTCATCGCGCGCTTTTCGTCCACAGAGGAATCCTCACTTCGCCAGCTCCTTGCCCAGCGCGCGGCAGGCGTCCAGCGCGGCGTCATCAGGCGCTTCGCAGCAGGTCACGCTCTCGCACACAAGGCGGATGCCGGAATCATCGCAGTCCTTTTCCCAGCCGCGCATCCACTCGCCGTCGCCCCAGCCGTAGGAGCCGAACAGCGCGGCGCTCTTGCCGCCAAGGCTGCGCTTGACCTCGTCAAACATGGGCTGGAACTCCATCTCCTCGAGCACTTCGCTGCCCATGGCGGGGCAGCCGAAGGCGATCGCGTCATAAGCGCTCAGCTCGCTGGCCTTGACCTGGTCAGGGGTCAACATCGTGACCTGCGCGCCCGCGCCCTCCATGCCCTCAGCGACAGCCTTGGCCATGGCCTCGGTGTTGCCCGTGCCGCTCCAATAAACAACAGCAGTCTTTTTCATATCAGTATGTTCCTTTCATAAATCAGTATCTATCACACTGCCACGGCAAGCTGCTCGATGCCCGAGCCGGCCTCCCAGAGTGCGCAGTAGATCTCCGTGCATTTTTTGAAGCGGGCGAACAGCTCGCGCGCCTTCTTCTCGTCGCCGTAGACCTTCCACAGCCCCGCGCATTTGAAGTTGCAGGCGCGGTGGTCGATGAAGCCCTTGACGTCCTCCGGCGGATACGAGAGGAAAAGCCCGACCTCATGGGGGAATTCGCCGCCCTCGCGGAATCGGCGGATGAGGTTTGCGATGCAGTGTCCGCAGTGGCCGCTATTGTAGCCCGCGTGGTGCAGGATCTCGACCGCCTGTTCGTTCTCCAAATCTCTCCGCAGCTCAGAGGGGCGGTACAGGTACAAAAGGACCTGTCCTTTCAGAAAACGGATCGGCAGCAGACACAGGCCCTTTGGCACAAGCAGACGGTTCAGGCGGCGGATGTCCGCAAAGAGCGCTTCCTTATCTTCGCAAGGACAAGGGAAGAGGCTGCCCGTTTTGATACCTGCCAACGTCGGCGCACCCTGCCGCACCAGGATCTCTTCAGACATGCCCGTTTCCCTCCCCTTTGGTTTCGGTGGTGGCTCCCCAGAAGTTAGATTTCTCTAACTCTTAGGGAGCGGCGTCCTCGCTCTTGACGTGTCTTAGGATACCCGAAAAGAAGAGCCTTATCCGCTCCAAATTGATCGGATGAGGCTCCAAAATATTTTATTCTGCCTTTTCCGCCGTCGGCGCACAGCTGTCGCTGTCCGCGCCCGCGCGGTACGCGCTCGGCGACACACCGATCACACTGCGGAAGGCCTTGGCAAACTTGCTGGCGTTGTCATAGCCGAACTGCCCCGCGATATCGAGCACCGTGCGGTCGCTTGTGCGCAGGAGCTGTGCGGCGCTGTGCATCTTCTGCGCGCGCAAAAACGCTGCGGGCGTCATGCCGTACACGCCGCGAAAGCTCGCGGCGAGCTGCGAGGGCGACGCACCGAGTTCCTGTGCAAGCGCGGAGATCGTAACGTCGTCCTCCGTGCTTGCAAGCAGCGCGTCGCGCGCTGCGCGCGCAAGGCGCACCTGCGCGGCGGTGTATCCGTGCTTTTCATGCGCCACGTCGAGCGCACTCAAAAAGAGCAGAAGTTCAAGCACCTTAACCTTAAAGTAGCCGCGGCGGATGCCGGCGGGCACGGCGTAGAGCTCAGAGAAGATGTGCTCCACGCGCGCCGACGAACGCGAGACAAAGCACTCCGAGTCGGCGAAGAACTTCTCCGCCAGCGCGCTGGGGCGGACGTCGACATCCTGCAAAATGCAGGACAAACAGTCCGGCGCAAGGGCGGGGTCGAGCGTGACGGTGATGCCGTGGTAGTGCCCCGTGGGGAACTCCACCTCCCCCTCGATAGCGGCGCGGCGCACGACAGAGAGGTCTCCGGGGGCCAAAAAGTAATGCTCGCCGCCGCAGCAGTATTCCGCACGCCCCTCGCGGCAGTGCTGGATCTCGATGAGTCCCGCCGCGCCCGGCTCTGCCAGACGGTACGACGGCGCGTGCACATCGTGATAGGCAAGCTCAATGCCGGGGAAAACGGGATAGGCCGTGATGCGCACCTCGCCGTCCGTCTCCCTGAGGCGGTAGACGGTGCGCTCATCGTTTTGCTGCAAAATTTCTGCGTGGGCGCTGCATTTCTTTACCTGAGACTTTGGTTCGATCAAGGAAGCTTCCCTATCCTTTCTTCTACATAAAAATAGAAAATGCCGCAAAGCGCAGATCCCGCGCTTTGCGGCTTGTGGCTGCTGATCAAACGCATTCCTCCGCGGGATAGGCGTTTTCCTCCGTCGGCTTCCCCTCCAGCAGCTCGGGGTGCTTGAGATAGCGGCGCACGCTCGCCCAGAACAGCGCGTACTCGTGTCCTGTGCAGATGCGCTCATCCATCACGACGGAGAGCGGGATCATTTTTTTATTATACTCCCCGCTCATATAATTGGCAATAGGCTTGCCCATGCTGACGAACACACCCGTCGTGCCGAACTCGTAGCAGTGGTGGAAGATGGAATTCGTGTTGATGGAGGCAAGGTTCGTGATAAAAAGACTTGTGTGGAACGGGCTCAGATCAATGATCTTACGCGGCAGCAGGCCGCAGCGATCCATCAGCTTGACAAGGCCGAACAAAAGCCCCGGCAGGATGGGGATGGCGAACAGGAAATTCGCGAATTTATCCGTATTGTTGTTATGCGCGGCCACCTGATTCTGCGCGACCGCCTCCTCGATCTTGCGGTTGATGGAGAAGATATCGTCCCCGTCCTCAAAGAACACCTTGATCGACGTCTCGTCCGCGCGGCCGTCGGCGCGCGTTTTCAGGATGACGAAGCTGACGCAGAAGTGGTTGCGCTGATAGATCTTGCTGTTCATGATGAAGCGGTTGATCTTCGGATTTTCCTGATACGCCTTGAAGTACGCCGCCAGAATGAGCGTCATATACGGGATGCGGACGCCTTCGCGGCGCTTTTCCTGAATGTAGCGGCGCAGGACCTCCATATCGGCGTATTCGGTGATGAAATTCTGTGCGTCGTAGCGCCGCGGCATGACATAGGGCAGTGCCGAAACGATGGTGGACGCCTCTTTCACTCGGGTTCCGTCGGGACGCATGGCAAGTTCCTCTTTTCTTTGAGTTAACCCCATCTTACCCGCTTTGCCCGCGTATTGCAATCATTTTCTTAGCAAATTCTTTATTAAGAATTGGTTAAGTCTCGTCCTCTCCCCAGTCGAGCGACACATCGACGACACGCAGGAGGCCGGAAAGCGTCGAGGGCACATAGGCTCTGGCGAACAGATCGTCCTGTGTGCAGAGCGAGCGCTCGGTCGTACCGTCCACACTCTGCATCACCGTGACGAGAAGCGCCGCATGCTCGGGTGCGGCCAGCGTCTCGGGAAGAGCGTCAGCGGCGTATTCCGCGCGCGACAGGACGTTCTTTTCGCTGTCCATCCAGACGAAGTTGACCGATTCCGCCGCCGTGCGCTCCACAAATGAAACGCTCACCTTGATCGAGTGGCTCTGCGTTTTGCCGCTCACACTCCAATCGCCCGACCGCTCGGCCGAGATCGTCCGCGTCTGCTTCAGGCCAAAGCCCGGCCCGCAGTAGGCCGACTTCATCCCGTTGTACAGCACACACTCGGCGTAGTAGTCGCCCGCAGGCGTGCGGTAGACATAACATTCATACAGCTCCACCCTCTTCTGCGCGTCGAGCACGATCTCGCCGCCCGTCTCGTAGCTGCTGCCGTTGTCGTCGACCTTGATGTGCATCCCGCTGCCAACGACCTCGTCGGACACCGCCGCACCGACGGAATAGTTGAATTCCGAGCCCTCTTCGTAGTCCGGTTCGCCGGGCTCAAACGGCGTGATCGTCACAAACACCGGCACGCCGGGCACGCCGAAGTCGTAATCATCAGCGGTCTCCGTCGCGTAGACTTTGCCGTCGAAGGGTTCAAGGGCAAAGAAATACCCGACCCACTCGTCCTCCATGGTCTCCCGCGCCGCGGCTTCGATCCGCTCAGGCTTGTAGAGCGCAAAGCTCACACCAAACACCACTGCGAGCGCCAGCGCAAAAGCGATCAGTCGTTTCATGCTGTTTCCTCCCCCCAGTTGACCTTGATGCTGATCGAGCAGAGCTTACCGTCCTGATAGCGGAAAGTGTTCAGATTTGAGTAAGCATACGGCTCACTGTCATTGCTGCGGCTGCAAATGCCATATTCCGCCGTCTCTCCGTCCCAGTCTTGTCCATAGCTCGTGCCGATGAGATACGCCGCGCCGGGCGCGGCGGTGATGGACTCGGGCAGCGCGTCTGGCGCGAACTCCTCGAGCTTCAAGAGATCGTCGTTTTCGTCCATGTGCGCGACGGTGAACTTCGTCGGTGTCGGGCGGGAGACGGCGGTGATGGCAACTCTGACCTTCACGCGCTCGGACTTGCCGCCGATCGTCTCGGTCTTATCTCTCGTGAGCGTGTGGGTTATGCTGGCGCCGTCCGCGCCGGACATGCCCATGCTGTTGCCGCGCGTCAAATAAATGCGTCCATCCGACGTCTGATAGATGGGATAAAGTTTGAAAATCACTTGTCTGTCGCCGCAGGCGTAGACCTCGCCCGAGAGGTCGATATCCGTCGTGCGGATGCCGTTGTCGTTGTCGATGGCCGTCTTCCCCTGCGGTGCGCCGAGCGTACCGAAGTTCGTGATGCATGGCGACTTGGCGTCCTCTTCGCCGTCGCGCGAGTCAGGCTCCATCGTGCAGTAAATGCCGCTGCCGCGGTCTTTGAGCGCCCACCAGTCTTCGTCCGTATCCATATAGAGCCGCCCGGCCTTCCAGACGAATTTGCCCGCGGCCGAGGCCGCAAGATCACCGCCGATGTCGATGTCCTCTTCCGAGACGAAAGCCCCGATGAGCGTGCCCTCTTCCTCCTCGTCCGCGGCGGACTGCACCGCACCGCCGTCGAGAAAGGCAATGAGAAAGACCGCCGCGAGGATCGCAGCAAAAATCAGTATCGTTTTCGTTTTACTCTTCATGCTCTGCCTCCAATTCTCCGTCGCATTGCAGAATGTCGCCCACATTGCACTCGAGCGCGCAGCAGATGCGGTTGAGCGTCGCAAAGCGCACGCCCTTGGCCTTGCCGCTGCGCAGAATGGAAAGATTCGCCTCCGTGATGCCGACGGTGGCACAAAGTTCCTTGCTTGTCATGCCGCGCGCTTTCAGCACCTCGTCGAGATGTACCGTGATCGCCATGGCCACACCCTCAGATAAAGAGGTCGTTGTCCGCCGCAAGGGCGACGTTCGAGGCGATGAGCCGCGCACCGAGGAGCGCTGCGAGCACGAAGCACAGCTCGAAGACCGGCAGGCGGATGGAAATGCTGGTGCTGAGGATGAGCGGCGCGCAAACCGCCTGTAAAATGTTGACCGCGAGGGCAAGCAGCACGCTGAGCTTGAGCACCTTGACACACCATTCGGCGAGCTTTGGCGCGTAGGCGGCGCTCTCCTGCGTAAACGCGCCGTCTTCCATCGTGTCGAGAAGGCCGATGGCGAAGTACGCCGTCGCCGCGGCGAGCAGCGTAGGAAGGACTTCCGCGGCAAAGCGCAGGGCGAGGACAACATAGCTGAACACAAGGCTCTTCGAACCCGTTATGTCCGTTGCCACAGGCAGGACCGTATCGTCTGTAAAGGCGGTGTTGCCCGCCTTGAGCGCGTCGATGGCAGAAAACAGGTCCGCAAATTCGGCAAAGCAGACCTCAAAGACGAAGTACGCCGCCGCGAGGATAAGCAGCGCGCGGAATAGCTTCAAGAGCTCCTGCGTATCGCCGCCGGAAAACCGGCGCAGCAGCCGCAGCACGACCCAGCCCGCGAGCAGCGCGAAGATGAGCCACTGCCAGGCAAGGCGCGGGAACAGTGCCTCCGCCGACGTGCTCCAATAGGCGGTCCAGCCGTGCGGAAAGAGCGCGCAGGCCGCGGCAAACGCGATGAGCACGAGCAGCGCGTCCTCGGGCTTCAGCTCCCGCCGCGCCGCGATGTGCACGAGCACATAGAGCGGCAGCAGGATCACCGCGGCGTACAGCGTGAACGCCAGCGCGAAGCCAAAGCGTCCCGAGGCGGCCAGCGCGCTCAAGCCCGGTCCGATCGCGCTGCCGGGGAATCCGGCGAGAGAAAAGGCGTCGCCCTCGAAAAGCCACAGGGCGAGCGCAAGCAGCGCGCAGATGAGCGCCTCCGCCAAAAGTAAGGTCTTGATCCGGTCACGTTTCATATCGCACCTCCAGAATTATTGTTTTGCGATAATTTCTATCGTCAGCATAGCAGAAGAATTATCGTTTGTCAATAATTTCTTCATTTGCTTTTTGTTTTTCAAAGCGCGGCACAGTTGTTTTTAAATAAATGATAAGTTTGCTTTTTTCTATTGATTATCCCCGCACGATAGACTATACTGTAGCTGTCATATCATGCAATTTCTGTTGCTATTGCTCAAAAAAGACAATCAGGAGGACACCAACAATGAAGTACAATCGCACCTACAACTTCTCTGCCGGTCCCGCTATGATGCCGGAGCCCGTGCTGGAGGAAATCCGTGACGAGATGATGAACTACCGCGGCAGCGGCATGTGCGTCATGGAAATGAGCCACCGCTCCAAGGTTTTCCAGCAGATCGTCGACGAGGCCGAGGCTGACCTGCGCGACCTGATGGGCATCCCCGACAACTACAAGGTCCTGTTCATTCAGGGCGGCGCTACGCTGCAGTTCGCGGCTGTGCCTTGGAATCTGATGAAGAACGGCAAGGCCGTCTACGTCGAGACCGGCGCATGGTCCAAGAAGGCCATTGCCGAGGCTAAGAAGTACGGCGAGGTCATCGTCGCCGCTTCCTCCAAGGACAAGAACTACAGCTACATCCCCGACTGCTCCGATCTTGACATTCCCGAGGATGCCGACTATGTCTACATCTGCGAGAATGAGACCATCCACGGTGTGACCTGGCAGCAGCTCCCCAACACCAAGGGCCACATCCTCGTCTCCGACCAGAGCTCCATGTTCCTCTCCCAGCCCTGCAACGTCAGCGATTACGGCATGATTTATGCGGGCGTGCAGAAGAACGTCGGCCCTGCCGGTATGGTCATCGCCATCATCCGCGAGGACCTCATCCGCGAGGATCTCGATCCCAAGATGCCCATCTACATGCGCTACGACACCCACGCCAAGAACGATTCCATGTACAACACCCCGAACTGCTGGGCGATTTACTGCTGCGGCAAGGTGTTCAAGTACCTCAAGAGCATCGGTGGTCTCGAGGAGATGCACAAGCGCAACGTCGAGAAGGCCAAGGTCATCTATGACTTCCTGGATTCCTCCAAGATGTTCCATGGCACGGTTGAGCCCGAGTTCCGTTCCCTCATGAACATCCCCTTCGTCACCGATTCCGCCGAGCTCGACGCCGAAGTCGTCGCCGCTACCAAGGCTGCCGGTTACGATAACCTCAAGGGCCACAAGAGCGTCGGCGGTCTGCGCGCCAGCGTTTACAACGCCATGCCCATCGAGGGCGCTCAGGCTCTCGTCGAATTCCTGAAGAAGTTTGAGGCCGAGCACACCAAGTAAAGGATAATTTCTTAAAAGGGGGATACTATCCCCCTTTTAGATACCCCCTCACCAGTGAAACGTTCACTGGTGCCGCCGCCAAAGGCGGCTGGGCCAATGTATTTTTGTGACGCACATGTCGTCACAAAAATGATTTAATATTATTTAAGGAGAATTTCGTTATGCGTATTCTTGTTACCGACGGTATGGATAAGGGCGCGATCGAGAAGGTTCGCGCGATGGGTCACGAGCTCGTTGAGCAGTTCTACGAGCCCGACGAGCTTGGTAAGGCCCTGCGCGACTTTGATGTCGCCATCATTCGCTCCAAGACCAAGCTGCGCGCCAAGCAGATCGACGAGGCCAAGGGCAGCCGCTTCAAGTGCGTCATCCGCGCCGGTGTCGGCCTTGACAACATCGACGTGCAGTACGCCAAGGACAACGGCATCGAGGTGAAGAACACCCCGAAGTCCCCCTCCGAGTCCGTTGCTGAGCTTGCTATGGCTCACATGTTCTCCTGCGCCCGTTACATCTCCATCGCCGGCCACTCCATGCGCGAGGGCAAGTGGGAGAAGAAGGCCTACGGCAAGGGCATCGAGCTGACCGGCAAGACGCTCGGTATCGTCGGCTTCGGCCGCATCGGCCAGAAGCTCGGCAAGATGGCCAAGGCCATCGGCATGAACGTCATCGCGTTCGATATCTTCCACATCCCCGGCATTGAGGAAGAGCTCGGCATCCCCTATGTTGAGATGGACGAGCTGCTCGCCAAGTCCGACTTCATCTCCGTCCACGCTCCCGCTGTCGACGGCGGCGCTCTCATCAACGCTGAGCGCATCGCCAAGATGAAGGACGGCGTCGTCATCATCAACACCTCCCGCGGCACCAACGTCGACGAGGCTGCGCTTCTTGACGCGCTCAACAGCGGCAAGGTCCGCGCCGCCGGTCTGGACGTCTATGCCGACGAGCCCGCGACCAACGTCGCGCTCTACTCCCACCCGATGGTCTCCTGCACGCCGCACATCGGCTCCGCAACCGTCGAGGCTCAGGGCCGCATCGGCGAAGAGCTGGTCGAGATCATCTCCAAGATGTAATTTATCGCTCACGCGATCAATTGAAGAAAGAGCCGTCGAAAGACGGCTCTTTCTTTTTGTCCTCGTGCTCGGCACGGCATATCTCCACGTTCTTTTTCATAGGATACACCAACAAAACTGTGCTGAGGTGTACGATATGGAGCGCAACCAGAACTATGTGGAGCTGTGGGGCGTCGCCGCAGGCGAGCCCGTCTTTTCGCACGAGAACCATACCCGCCGGTTCGACAAATTTCCCCTGCGGGTCGAGCGCCTGTCAGGCCAGAACGACGTGCCCGTCATCGTGGCGAGCGAGGCACTGCTGCGCGTCTGCCCTGTGGAGGAGGGACAGAGCCTTCGCATCGTCGGGCAGCTGCGCTCGTTTAACAACAAGAGCGGGCAGGGCAACCGGCTCGTCATCACCGTGTTCGCCCAGAGCATCGAGCCGGGCGACGGCTCGTACTTTAACCGCATCCTGCTCTCGGGCGCGCTGTGCAAAAAGCCCGTGCTGCGGCGCACGCCGCTCGGCCGCAGCATTTGCGATGTCATTCTGGCAGTCAACCGCCACTACGGGCGCGCGGACTACTTACCCTGCATCGCCTGGGGACAGACCGCCGTGCAGATCGCTGGCATGGACGTCGGCGAGCGATTGGCGCTTGAGGGCCGCGTGCAGAGCCGGACCTACACCAAGCTGCTCGAAAGCGGCAGTGAGGAACGCACGGCGTTCGAAGTGTCGATCATGCAGCTTTTGGACGAAGAAGAAACGGAGGAGACCGCCTTATTATAGGCGGTCTCCTCCGTCTTTTGCTTATAGCCCGCTCTCCTATTCAAATAATTTATCAGTGCATCCCTTTACAATTTTAAGGCGCGGTGTTAGAGTCTTTCGTGCTATATGTTCTATTAGATTTTTGAAATTTAAAAAATGAAACACGGAGAGAGAAATGGCAAGAATTTTTTTACTCAAGGGTGACATCGCCAATCCCGGCTATGTGGATATTCCCGAGGAGGCTACCACCATCCGAGAGGCGATCTACGGGATCGGCGGCGGCATTCCGAATGGGAAAAAGTTTAAGGCGGTGCAGATTGGCGGCCCGAGCGGCGGCCTTCTCGTCGAGGAGCATCTCGATCTGCCCCTGCACTTTCAAAAGCTCAAGCCCTACGGCGTGCGCCGCGGCGACAGCGTCATCACGGTGCTCGACGAGGACCGCTGCATGGTCGATGTCGCGTGTCGCTTTATGCAGTACACGCAGACAGAGTTCTGCGGCAAGTGCGTTCCCTGCCGCGAGGGCACAAAGCGCATGAACGAGCTGCTCTGGGCCATGCGGGACTACCGCCTCAGCGAGTCGGACTTTCATATGCTCACCGACCTTGGCGAGATGATCTCCGTCACGGCGTTCTGCAATCTGGGCCGCAATTCCTACCACACGCTGGAGACGGCCATCAAATACTTTCCCGAGGAATTCAAGGATCACCTGCGCGGGGACTGCGCGCTCTGCGAGCTTGACCGCGAGCCGATCGAGCCGGGTGGACTTCCCTATAACCGCATCCGCCTCGAGATTGACCCGAGCATCTGCCGCGGATGCAGCAAGTGCTCGCGTTCCTGCCACGCCGAGGCCATCACGGGCGTCATCAAGTCGCCGTTCGTGATCGATCCGGAAAAATGCGTCAAATGCTATACCTGCATCGAGGCCTGCCCCTTTGATGCGATCCAGGAGGTGGAGATCGATGGCTAAGGGTATCATGTATGTCGACAACATCCGCGTGGAGTTCGACGACGAGCCCACGATCATGGATGTCTGCCGCAAGGCGGGCGTGGAAATGCCGAACTTCTGCTTCCACTCCGACCTTTCCGTTTACGGCGCGTGCCGCATGTGTATGGTCGAGGATCTGGACACCGGCAAGATCGACGCCGCCTGCACGACCAAACCGAAAAACGGCATGCGCATCCGCACCAACACGTCGCGCCTTCTCAAATACCGCCGCATGATACTGGAGCTGATGCTTGCCTCGCACTGCCGCGACTGCACCGCCTGCGAAAAAAACCGCTCCTGCCGTCTGCAGGAGATGGCCGTGCGCTTCGGCATCCATCACGTTCACTTCAAGGATACGCGCGAGCATGTACCGATGGACTTTTCAAGCCCTGCGGTCACATTCGACCTCAACAAATGCATCCTCTGCGGCGACTGCGTGCGCGTGTGCAAGGAGGTCCAGGGCATGAGCATCCTGCACTTTGCAGGCCGCGGCCCAGGGCTACACATTGAGGCGGGCGACGACCAGCCCATCTCGACCACGCACTGCGTCAGCTGCGGCCAGTGCGCCGCCGTATGCACGACCGGCGCCATCACCGTCAAAAACGACATCGGCGCGGCGTGGCGAGCCCTGCACGACCCGCAAAAGCGCGTCGTCATCCAGATCGCGCCCGCCGTGCGCGTCGCCATCGGTGAGGCCTATGGTCTGCCCGCGGGCGAAAATGTGCTCGACAAGCTCGTCACGGCGCTCAAGATTATGGGTGCGGACGAAATTTACGATACGATCTTCGGCGCGGACCTCACGGTGCGCGAGGAATCGAAGGAATTCCTCCGCCGCCTGGAAACGGGCGAAAATCTCCCGCTGATGACATCCTGCTGCCCGTCCTGGGTGCGCTATGTGGAGCAGGAGCGCCCGCAGTTCATCAAGAACCTGTCCTCCGCGCTCTCGCCCATGCAAATGTTCGCAACGGTCTTAAAGGACAAGTACCGCGAAAAAGACGCCGCCGACGGCCGCACGACCTTCCATATCGCCATCATGCCCTGCACGGCCAAGAAGATGGAGGCCGGACGCGAGGAATTCCGCCGCGACGGCGTACCGAACGTCGACCTCGTGCTGACCACGCAGGAGGTCATCAAGATGATCAAGGAATCCGGCATCCGCTTCCAGATGCTCGAAAAGGAGTCGCCCGACCTGCCGTTCGGCATGGGCAGCGGCGCGGCCGAGATCTTCGGCACCTCCGGCGGCGTGGCGGAGGCGGTGCTCCGCTGCTGCCTGCCCGACAAGAGCAAAAACGTCCTGCGCATGCTCGAGCACAGCGGTCTTCGCGGCACAGAGGCCGTCCGCTTTGTGACCATCCCCGTTAACGGGCGCGACGTGCGCGTCGCCCTGGCCCACGGCCTTGCCAACGCGGCTAAGCTGCTCGATCAAATCGAAAACGGCGAGGTCGAGGTCGACCTGGTCGAGGTCATGTCCTGCCGCACCGGCTGCGTCGGCGGCGCGGGCCAGCCCTACGCGCTGATGAGCACCAAGCTCAAGCGCGCCCACGGCCTGTACGAGATCGACCGCAGCGCGATGTTCAAGCGCAGCGAGCGCAACCCCGTCCTCGACGCGATGTATGCCGCGGGTCTTAATGAGCGCGCGCACGAGCTGCTGCACCACGAGTACAAGGACTGATCCCCTTCATAAAAAGCCGGCCGTGTGTCCACGGCCGACTTTTTCGCCCGACTCATTATTTTTTATAATGCGTCTATTGACAAATTAAGATATTTCCACTAATATATTTTTGAAAATGTATTACAAATTTGAATCGGAGGACAGCCATGGAAGTCCGCAACCTGGTCACATTCTTAAAAGTCACGGAGCTCAAGAGCTTCTCCCGTGCGGCGGAAGCTCTGGATTATTCCCAGTCCGCCGTCACGGTGCAGATCCAGCAGCTCGAGCGTGAGCTGGGCGTGCAGCTCTTTGACCGCATCGGCAAAACGGTCTCCATCACGCAGTACGGCAAGGACTTTGTCTCCTACGCGCGCGACGTGGTGAGCGCCATCGCGCGTGCCAGCGCCTTTGCCTCGTCGGATTCCGAGCTGAGCGGCACCGTGCGCGTCGGCACGCTCAATTCGCTGCTCACCGCCTCGTTCTCTAACATCGTGCCGCTCTACCACGAGCGTTTTCCGCACGTGCAGATCAGCCTGCACGCGGGCAATATCGCCTCCATCACCGAAATGCTCGTCAAGAATGAGCTCGACATCATCTACACGCTCGATGAGCAGATCTTCGACACGCAGTTTGTCAAAGTCTTTGAAGCGCAGGAGGACGTCGTCATCGTGACGAACACGGAAAACCCGCTCTCTGCCCGCGATGATGTGCACCTTGCCGACCTTGTGTCGCACCCGTTCATCCTGATGAACCACGGCAACCCCTACCGCGACCAGTTCGACCGCGAGCTTGCCCGTCAGGATCTAAGTGTCGAGCCGTTTTTGGAGCTCGAGAGCGACACGCTCGCGCTCAAGCTCATCCGCGAGAATCCAGAGTATCTCTCCGTGCTGCCGCGCTACACGGCGAAGATGAGCATCCACAAGGGCAACCTTGCCATCATTCCCGTGGCCGACTGCCAGATGAGCCAGTGGCGGCAGGTGCTTTATCACCGCAACAAGGTCATCACCCCGCAGATCCAAGGCATGCTCGACGTGATCTTGGAGGTCGCGAAAAAGCCGTTTTAAGCAGAAACTCACAAAAAAGCACAGGCGCGCTTTCGCGCGCCTGTGCTTTTTCACTTTACTGTGTCAGTACGGCGTAAAATTTGCAAAAAAAGAGTGCAAAATGCAAATCGGCGCGGTATAATAATGGGCAAATTCCAGCGTCCGCGCGCATCGCGCGCCCGCTTTGATCGGAGGGATCACGATATGAGAATTGTCGTCAAGGTCGGCACATCCACGCTGGCACACCCCACGGGGCGGCTGAACATCCAGCGTATGGAAAAGCTGTGCAAGGTTTTAAGCGACCTTAAAAATATGGGACACGAGATCATCCTCGTCTCCTCTGGCGCCATCGCCATGGGCTTTGGCAAGCTCAACCTGAGCGAACGACCGAAGGACGTGCCGACGAAGCAGGCCTCCGCCGCTGTCGGCCAGTGCGAGTTGATGTACATTTACGACAAGCTCTTCACCGAGTATAACCACACCGTGGCACAGCTGCTCATCACCGCACCGGATATCGAAGAGGGCGGCGTGCGCAAGCAGAACTTCCACAACACGCTCGCGCGGCTTTTAGAGCTCGGCGCGCTGCCGGTCATCAACGAGAATGACACCATCTCCACCGAGGAGTTCGGCATCGGCGACAACGATACGCTCTCTGCCATCGTGGCCGTGACGATCCAGGCGGACCTCCTCATTCTGCTTTCGGACATCGACGGGCTCTTCGACGGAGACCCGCGCAAGAACCCCGACGCGAAGCTCATCGACACGGTGGAAAAGATCGACGAGCACATCATTTCGCTCGGCGGGGGCAGCGGTTCGAACCTCGGCACCGGCGGCATGGCGACCAAGCTCCGCGCCGCGCAGATGGCGACGGCAGCAGGCTGCGAAATGGTCATCGCCAACGGCCAGTCGCCCGAGGTACTCTACGATGTGGCCGCGGGCAAGCGCGTGGGCACAAGATTTTTGGCAAAGAGGGATGAAGCATGACAACGATCGAACTTCTGGAACGCACAAAAGCTGCCTGGGGCAGCATCCGCAGTGCAAGCGCCGAGGAGAAGGACCGGCTGCTGCTCGCGATGGCGGAGAGCCTTGAGGCCAACAGCGAAGATATCCTGCGCGAAAATGCCAAGGACATGGAGGCGGCGAAGGGCACGATCTCCGACGTGATGCTCGACCGTCTCGCCCTGACGGAGAGCCGCATCCACGCGATGGCCGAGGGCATCCGCGAGGCCGCGGCGCTGCCCGACCACGTGGGCCGCGCGCTCGCGCAGTTCAAGCGCCCCAATGGTATGACCATCACCAAACGGCAGGTGCCGCTCGGTCTGGTCGCCATCATCTACGAGAGCCGCCCGAACGTCACGTCGGACGCCGCGGCGCTGTGCATCAAGAGCGGCAACGTCTGCATGCTGCGCAGCGGCAAGGAGGCCTATCGCTCCTCTCACGCCATCGTCACGGCGCTCAAGGCGGGCGTTGAGTCCGTCGGCGGCGATCCCGACATTGTCAACATCGTTGAGGATACAACGCATGCGAGCGCGCAGGTATTGATGACGGCGGACGGCCTTGTCGACCTGCTGATCCCCCGCGGCGGCAAGGGGCTCATCCGCGCGTGCGTGGAAAATGCAAGCGTTCCCTGCATCGAGACCGGCACGGGCATCTGCCATGTGTACGTCGACAGGGACGCTGACCTCAACATGGCGGTAAAGATCATCGAAAACGCCAAGACGAGCCGCCCGTCCGTCTGCAACGCGGAGGAGGTCTGCCTTGTCCACTGCGACATTGCAAAGGGATTTCTCCCCAAGCTCAAGGCCGCGCTTGTCGACAAGCGTAGGGAAGCGGGCCTTGTCCCCGTCGAGCTGCGGCTCGACGAAGCCGCGGCGGAGATCATTCCCGGCACGGCGGCAACGGAGCTCGACTTCGACACGGAATTTCTCGATTACATTCTCGCCGTCGCGGTCGTAGATGACCTGGATGCGGCCATCGCGCATGTCCAGCATCACTCGACGCACCACAGCGATTGCATCGTGACCGAGAACCAAGCCGCGGCCGACCGCTTTGTCGACGAGGTCGACAGCGCGGCGGTGTACGTCAACGTCTCCACCCGCTTCACCGACGGCGGGGAGTTCGGCCTCGGCTGCGAGATGGGCATTTCGACGCAGAAGCTCCACGCGCGCGGCCCGATGGGGCTCGACGAGCTGAGCACCTATAAATATGTCATCACCGGCAGCGGCCAGATTCGATAACAGGAAAGGCGAATACTCCGATGTACCACAACGACAAAAAGTACGCATTGACAAACTGCGTGCTTCTCGACGGCTCTGAGCACATGGAGCCGCAGACGGGCAAGGCCGTGTGCATCGCCGGAGAGAAGATCAGCGAGATCGTCGACGCACAGCATATCCCCGCAGGCTATGAGGCAGTCGACCTCGGCGGAAAATATGTGCTGCCGGGTCTCATCAACATGCACGTGCACCTGCCCGCCTCGGGCAAGCCGAAAAAGAAGGCGAGCGACCCCAAAAAGCTCGTCAAGCTCATCACCTCCTGCGCGCTGACGAACAGGATCGGTGTCAGCATGTGCGAGGGCTACGCAAAAACCGAGCTGCTCTCCGGCGTCACGACCATCCGCACAGTCGGCGGCGTCGCCGATTACGACACGAAAATTCGCGACCTCGCCGCGGCGGGCAAAATTCTTGCCCCGCGCGTGCTGGCGTCGAACATGGCGGTCTCCGTCCCCGGCGGGCACATGGCGGGTTCGCTCGCCTACGAGGCGCACTCCGCCGAAGAGGCCGCGGCGCTCGTCGAAAAGATCGCCGCCGAAAAGCCCGACCTCATCAAGCTGATGATCACCGGCGGCGTGCTGGACGCCGAAGTCGTGGGCGAGCCGGGCGTGCTGCGCATGCAGCCCGAGCTTGTCAAGGCCGCGTGCGACAAGGCACATTCGCTCGGCATGATCGTCGCGGCGCATGTCGAGAGCCCTGAGGGCGTGATGGCTGCACTGCAAAACGGTGTCGACTCCATCGAGCATGGCGCGCAGCCAAGCGATGAAATGATCGCACTCTTCAAGCAGCGCAAGGCGTTCCAAATTTCGACCATTTCCCCCGCCCTGCCCTACGCGCTCTTCGACCGCAGCATTTCGCACGCGACGTATGAGCAGCAGGAAAACGGCAAGATCGTCTTCGACGGCATTGTCGCGCTCGCAAAGGCAAACCTCGCCGCGGGCGTGCCAGTCGGTCTCGGCACGGACGTCGGCTGCCCGTACATCACGCATTACGACATGTGGCGCGAGCTGCACTATTTCGTCAAATACTGCGGCGTGACGCCCGCGTTCGCGCTCTACAGCGCGACGAAGCTCAATGCCCGGCTCGCGGGCATCGGTGATCTGACCGGCAGCATCGAAGAGGGCAAGCAGGCCGACCTGATCGTCTGCACAAACGATCCGCTCCGGAATTTGAGCGCGCTGCGTGAGCTCGACATGGTCGTCAAGGGCGGCTATCGCATCGACAAGCCGCAGATCAAAAAGATGGATGAGGTCGAGCGCGAGCTCGACAAGTTCCTGTAAGCGCTATGAAATACTTGGTACTATCCGACTCGCACGGCAATGTCGACAACATGGTGCGCGCGGTAGAGCTCGTAAAGCCGCATGGCATCATCCATCTTGGCGACGGCTGGCGTGATGTCGAGGAGTTGCATCAGCTCTACCCTCGCCTGCCGCTTGAGCAGGTTCCCGGCAACTGCGACTTCGGGCGCTTTGAAGCGCTTGAGCGCGTGCTGATTCTGGACGATCACCGCGTGCTCATCGCGCACGGGCACACATTAGGGGTGAAGACCGGACTTCTCCGCGCGCAGTACCGCGCGCTCGAGATGAACGCCGACATTCTGCTCTTCGGCCACACGCACGTGCCGCTCGTGGACGCGGCGTCGCGGCCGATGATGATGAACCCCGGCTCGATCGGCGATCCCCGCCGCCCGACCTACGGCGTGCTTGAGTTCAGGGACGGGCAAATTTACCCGTCGGTCTTTCGGCTGGACGCATAACAAAAAGAGATGTACCATGCGGTACATCTCTTTTCCTTTTCTCACTCGTTCCAATCTCGCACCTGTTCGCTCAGCCAATTACACCAAGCGTCCACGCCCTCGCCGTTTTTGGCGGAGAGGGGGAATATCTTGAGCTTCGGGTTGCGCATGTGCGCGTATTCGACGACCTTTTCCATGTCAAAGTCGAAATACGGCAGCACGTCGATCTTGTTGATGATGAGTGCGTCACACACGGTGAAGATGAGCGGGTACTTGAGCGGCTTGTCGTGCCCCTCCGGCACGGAGAGGATCATCGCGTTTTTGACCGCGCCCGTGTCGAACTCCGCGGGGCAGACGAGGTTGCCGACGTTTTCGAGCACGACGAGGTCCAAGTCCTTCGTGCCGATCTCCTTGAGGCCCTGCTCCGTCATGCTTGCATCGAGGTGGCACATGCCGCCCGTGTGGAGCTGGATGGACTTGACGCCCGCGTCCGCGATGATCTTTGCGTCCACGTCGGAGTCGATGTCCGCCTCCATCACGCCGATACGCAGCTCATCCTTGAGCGCTTCAAGCGTGCGCAGCAGCGTCGTCGTCTTGCCGCTGCCGGGCGAGGACATCAGGTTCAGCAGAAACGTTCTGTCCTGCTTGAGCTGCACGCGAAGGCGTGCGGCCTCACGGTCGTTGTCGGCGAAGACGCTCTCTTTCACCTCGATGATCTTATAGGGTTCTGTCATATCGCCTCGATCTCCTTTAAGTTAATCTCGCTGCCCTGCTTGAGCCACGTTTTTTCGCTGCCGCAATGCGGGCAGGTGCGGCCAAACTGCACGGTGGGATAGTCGCGCCCGCAACCCTCGCAGTACGTAACGGCGGGGATGGTCTCGATCTTGAGCGCGGCCTCCGGTAAAAGCTCGGTCTTCTTGACCGCCCAGTTCCAGCAGCTTTCGAGTTCGTGCGGGATCGCACCGGACACCTCGCCGAGCTCGAGCGTCACGGACGCGACGTTCGTCAGGCCGTTTTCCTCTCCGATCATTTCCACGCTCTTGATGACGTGGAAGACAATGCCCAGCTCGTGCATTACTTGCTCTTTCTCGCCGCACGCTTGATCTTGAACTCACGCTTGATCATGTACGGCAGGATGGCCTTCATCTTGTCCTCGCAGGCATACATTTTGCTGCACTCCGGTCTCTCGCGGTGCAGGTGGATGGCGTCGAACGCGCACTTCGTCGTGCAGACGCCGCAGCCGATGCACTTGTTCGGGTCGACGATGCTCGCGCCGCAGCTAAGGCAGCGCGCGGTCTCCTTTTTGATCTGCTCTTCGGTGAACGCGATGCGCTCGTCGCTAAACGTCCTGCGCAGCGCCTCGTTATAGCCGATGCGCTGGCGCGGCGTTGTGTCGTAATTGACGGGGATCAGCGCGCTTTCCTTGTTGAGCTCAATGAACTGGCGGCGGTTGCGGCCGATCGTCAGCGTCGCGTGCTGGACAAAACGGTGCAGCGAGATCGCGCCCTCCTTGCCCGCGGCGATGGCGTCGATGGCAAATTTCTGACCCGTATAAGCGTCGCCGCCGACGAAGATATCCTTTTCCGCCGTCTGATACGTGACGGGGTCTGCCTTGACCGTGCCGTTGGGGTTGAACTCAACAGCGGTGCCGGTGAGCAGCTCACGCCAGTCGACCTTCTGGCCGATGCAGTAGAGAACCGTCGTGCACTCGGCCTGCTCGCTCACACTGTCGTCAAACTCAGGTGCGAAGCGGCCCTCGTCGTTCTTGACGCGCGTGCACTTACGGAATTTGACGCCCGCGCACTTGCCGTCCTCCACCACAATCTCGGTCTGGCCCCAGCCGGCGTGGACGGTGATGCCGTCGCGCTCGCACTCGCTGCGGTCTTCCTCGCCCATCGGCATATCGTCGTAAGCCTCTAAGCAGTAGAGGTCAACGCTCTCCGCGCCGCAGCGCACCGCCGTGCGCGCAACGTCCGCGCCGATGTTGCCGCCGCCGATGACGACGACCTTACCGGAAAGCGTCTTCTTTTCATGCAGGTTGACCTGCCGCATAAAGTCGATACCCGCCATGACGCCGTCCGCGTCGCCGCCGGGGATGTTCAGCTTGCCGCCGGACTGGAGGCCGACGGCCACGTAGAAACCCTGATAGCCCTGTTCGCGCAGCTGTGCGATGGTCACATCTTTCCCGACCTCCACACCGCAGCGGAACTCGACACCAAGTTCACGCAGGATGTCGATCTCGGCCTCCACCACGTCTTTTTCGAGGCGAAAACTCGGAATGCCGTTCATCAGCATGCCGCCGGGACGTGCTTCCCTTTCAAACACCGTCGGGCGGTAGCCCTTTTCAGCGAGGTAGTATGCGCACGACAGGCCCGCGGGGCCGCCGCCGATGACGGCGATCTTCTCGGAAAATTCGCCGTCGACCTTCGGGATGACCTTTTCGGGCACAAAGCGCGTTTCCGCGTTCAGGTCCTGCTGGGCGATGAAGCGCTTGACCTCGTCAATGGCGACGGCCTGATCGACCGTACCGCGCGTGCAGGCATCCTCGCAGCGGCGGTTGCAGATGCGGCCGCAGACCGCGGGGAACGGATTTTCGCGCTTGATGAGCTGCAGCGCCTCGCGGTACTTGCCCTGCGCGGCAAGCTTCAAATAGCCCTGCACCGCGATGTGCGCTGGGCAGGCCGTCTTGCACGGCGAGGTGCCGGTATCGTAGCAGTTGATGCGGTTCCTGTCGCGGTAGTCGACGCTCCACTTTTCAGGCCCCCACTTGACATCGTCGGGTAATTCCTGACGGGGATATTCGATGTAGCCGTCCTTCGTGCAGAGCTTCTGTCCCAGCTTGACCGCGCCCGCGGGGCAGTTTTCGACGCAGCGGCCGCAGGCGACGCAGTTCTCGCTCTCGACGCTCGCGACATACGCGCTGCGCGACAGGTTCGGCGTGTTGAACAGCTGCGATGTGCGCAGCGCGTTGCAGACATTGACGTTGCAGTTGCAGATGCCGAAAATTTTCTGCTCACCGTCGATATTCGTGATCTGGTGGACAAAGCCGTTGTCCTCGGCCTTTTTGAAAATTTCGAGCGCTTCGTCCTTCGTGATGTATTCGCCGCGCTGTGTTTCGACGATGTAGTCGGCCATGTCGCCCACACCGATGCACCAGCTCTCGGCGTCGTCGCCGCAGCCCTCGCCGAGCTTGGCGCGGCTAGCGCGGCAGGAGCACATGCTCTTGGCGTACTTGCCCTCGTACTTGCTGAGCCAGTAGGAGATGTGCTCTAAGTCAACGGACTCGTTCTCTGTCTCGATGGCCTTTTCCACAGGGATAACGTGCATGCCGATGCCTGCGCCTCCCGGCGGCACCATGGGCGTGATCTTTTCAAGCGGGAGCATCGTCATGCGCTCAAAGAACGCCGCGACCTCGGGATGCTCGTCGATCTGGCTTTTGCGCATGTTCAGAAATTCCGCGCTGCCGGGGACGAACAGCGGCAGCACCCAACGCTTTTCATGCTTGGGGTTTTTGCCGTCCAGGTTCTCCCAGTTGTACTCGATGATGCCCGTCCATGCCATCTCCGTCAGGAGCTTTTCAAGCGGCTCGCGCTCCATTTTGGTGAGCTTCATCAACTGCTCGGTCGTCTTGGGCTTGCGCACGCCCATTTTGAGCGCGACGTCGACCATCTCGTCGGTCATCACGCCGGCAAGGCCCCAGTACTCGGGGTCGTCCGCCGTGGCCTTGAGGCCGATGCGGTTCGTGATCATACTGCCGAGCTTGAGGACGTTTTCGCGCGGAGCGTCCGTGCGGGGTATTTTGAAATCCAGTTTACTCTCGTCGAGAGGGAAATTCGTGGGCTTGCTGCCGTTGATATCGCTCATGTTCCTGCTCTCCTTTTTCGCGGCGTACCGCGTGCTTGCCGCCGCGCAGCAAAAATATCGCGCGGCGATCATCACCTATCTTATCCAAGCTCTATTTTACAGGAAAATGTTGGATTTTTCCATTGACTGATTCCATAAACCGCAGTCATATCGCTCAATTCCCCGCATTTTTGCGCAGATCGGCAGAATTGCCCAAATTTACAGGTCAAGGAACCGCCGCGCAAGCGCGGGCACATTGGTGTTTTTGAGGCACACGACGTTCAGCTCGTGCACGCCCGTGAGCGGCGGGCAGGAAAAATGCCCGAACTGCGCATCATTCTTGACGACGGCCTCGTAGAGGAAGCTCACGCCGCAGCCCTCGCTCACCAGATGCCGGATGAGCTTGAAGCTGCTGATGCAGACATTCGCGCGAAACGCCTCGATCGTGTAGCCGCACTGCATGAGCTCTCGCTCTAAAATCTTTCGCGTACCGGAGCCAGGCTCGCGCAGGATGAGCCGCTCGGAAAAGAGCTCATCCATCGGCACCTCACAGCCCGAAAACGGGTGATCTTTCGCGCAGATGCCGATGTAGGGCTCGTTGCGCAGCAGAAAGCTCTCGTACCGGCTCTTGTCGAAAATGCCCTCGAGCACGACGAAGTCAAGCTCACCGCCCTCGAGCTGGGCGAGCAGGTGTGCCGTATTGTCGACGGTAAAAAAGAGCTCGTTGTCCGGTTCTTTCAAAAAGCGGATGATCTGCGGCAGCAGGATATAGTCGCCGATGGACTTCGTCGCGCCGATGCGAAGGCTCGTCTTCTCCTGCCGTTTGAGCGCGCGGCGCAGCTCCTCGTCCTGATAGCGCTGGCTGATGGCGTAGATCTCAAGCGTTTCGCCCTGCGCCGTTTTTCTGAGCTTTCGGCTGTCGTAGGTAAAAAGGCGCACGCCGTACAGCGCTTCGAGCGCCTGGATCTGTTTCGTCACGGCGGGCTGCGTCAAATGCAGCTGCTCCGCCGCCTTGCGGTAGTTCATCGTGGCGCACACGGTCAAAAAGGTCTCAAGCCGCTGGTCCATATTCTCTCTCCTTTATCAATAACAAGCAGGAATCGATATATTCTAATTTATAATTTTATTATATCATGGGTCGGTGATATAATACAGCGGCAATATGCTTTGGAGGAGAGAGAAACTACATGAAATTCATCGAAACCGTGAAAAAAATGCTGCCCGGCTGCGCCATCGCGCTCGTCATCGCCGTGGTGGCTAAGTTTTTAGAGCAGCTGGAGGAATCCGTGGGGCTGCACCTGATCGGCGCGTCGGTCATCGCAATGTTCATCGGCATGATCGTGAACCGCTTTTACGCGCCGAACGACAAGACGAAGCCCGGCATCAAGTTCACCTCGAAAAAAATTCTGAAGTTCGCCATCATCCTGCTCGGTGCCAGCCTGAACATCACGACCGTGCTGACGGTCGGTAAGTTCTCGCTGACCGTCATGCTCTTCACACTGGCGACGTGCTTCGGCCTCGGCTATGTGATCGGCAAAGCGCTGGGGCTTGACTGGAAGACGAGCAGCCTCATCAACGCAGGCACGGGCATCTGCGGCGGCAGCGCCATCGCCGCCATCGCGCCGGTCATCGAGGCAACGGACATGGACATCGCCTACGGCATGTCGGCAACGTTCCTCTTTGACACGATCATGGTCGTCGTGTTCCCGCTGCTCGGCCGCGCGATGAGCCTTTCCGACGCGGCGTTCGGCCTGTGGGCCGGCACGGCGGTCAACGACACCTCGAGCGTCGTCGCCACGGGCTACGCCTTCAGCGAGGCCGCAGGCGACTTTGCCACGATGGTCAAGCTGACGCGCACACTCGCCATCATCCCGACGGTGCTGGTCTTCGCCGCCATCAGCGTGCACCTCAAGAAAAAGGCCGCCGCGCAAAGCGGCGACCATGGCGTCAAGGTCAATATGAAGTCGGTGTTCCCGTGGTTCATCCTCGGTTTCCTTGCGATGTCCATTCTGTGCAGCGTCGGCGTCATCCCCGCCGGTCTCGCCGCGACGCTCAAGAGCATCAGCAAGTTTCTGATGGTCGCGGCGCTCGCCGCCATCGGCCTCAATACGAACTTCGCGGCGCTGTGCAAATCCGGCGCAAAGCCGATGCTCCACGGCTTCATCATTTCGCTGCTGGTCGTTCTTGTGGCGATTGCGGTCGAATATGTGCTCGGCATCGCGCCGAGCGGCACGCTCATTTAATCGTCCGCCGAAAGGATGAGATCGCAGCGGTTCCGCACATCGAGCGCGTCGAAATAGCGCTGCTCGAAAGGGATCCAGCGGTCGAAAAACTGCTTTGCATGCGCGGGCGCATTCCGTTTGAGGATGCGCTCGCGCTGTTTTTCTGCCGAAATCGGCAGAAAAACGGATAGATCGTAGTACGGCGCGAGGTCGGGGTGCATGGAATACGCGCCCTCGACGATGTTGAGCGTTCCCGCCTTAATCCGCTGCGGCGGGGCAATGGTGAACGTCGCGCAGTCGAAGCGTCGGTAGTCGACGGGTCTTCCCTCGCGCAGAGGGATCAGCACCTCTTCCAAAAAGCGCTCGCGGTCGACGTTGCCGCCGGGCTGCGCGAAGCGCGCCTCTGTGCGCTGCTCAGGGCGGAGGAAAAAGTCGTCCATGTGGAAGACAGGGCAGCCGTAAACATTTTGCAGCAGCTCGCCGAGCGTCGTCTTGCCGCTGGCGCTGCCGCCCTCGATGGCGACGAGCACGCGGTCCTTTTCCGCCGTCAGGCAGTCGATGCGCGCAAACAGCGGCAGCGCGCGGGCGAAGTCGCGCCGCAGGACGCGGTACGCGGGCGCGTAATTCTGCCGAAATATCTCGGAGTGGTGCAGCGGCGGAAAGCCGTCCTTGCGCCACCTCTCAACAGCTTCCGCCGTCTCCTGCGCAGAAAACGGCAGCTCGCCCGCGTCGGCCATTGTCTGCAAGGCGGTGAGCATCGCTTCGAGCTTTTCGCGCCCGCACTCCTCGTGCCGCGCAGAGAGGGCGAAGAGCCGCGCAAACGTCTCCGCGCTCAAGCCGTCCCGCAAAACGCCGAGGTGCACACGGCAGTAGTCGCCGCTGAGCAGCTCGACGAGCTCGGAGATACGGTCACCGCTTCGCGCCGCTTCGGCGCGGATGTAGTCTGCGGCGGCGGACGGGTCGGCGATCAGATGCTCGCAGCCGAAGGTGCTCTGATAGAGCGCCTTGAAGACGTCCTGAAGCGCCAGCTCTGGATAGCGCGCGCAGTGGGCGCGCAGAAAGTCGCGAATATCGGTAAAATTCGTCATAGCGGCGGGGTTCCTTTACCAAAAAGTTTCGTTTATCATAGCGCTTTTTCGCCCCTTTCGCAAGGGGCAAGGGATTGACAGCCCTGCGCTTTTTTGATAAAATTCCCGCGTCGGCACAAGCCGGCAGCGTTGGCACAAGCTGACTTTTCTTCCGCGCGTTCCCTGAAAGCAAACGAGGTATCACCAAGGTATCAATCTCCCTGCAAGGGGAATATTGATGCCTTTTCTTTGTCTTTTCAAGGGTTTTCGCGCAGAAAACAAGACGCAAGAGAGGATGAGAACACCGTGACGATCCTTGTCATCGACGGCCAGGGCGGAAAGCTCGGCAAAACTTTGGTCGAGAACATCAAAAAGTCCTTCCCGCGCCTCGAGATCATGGCGGTCGGTACGAACAGCGCCGCTTCCGACGCGATGCGCCGCGCGGGCGCTGACCGCGTGGCCACAGGCGAAAACCCCGTCATCGTGGCCTGCCGCAGCGCGCAGATCATCGCCGGCCCCATCGGCATCGCGATCGCCGATGCGCTGATGGGCGAGATCTCCCCCGCCATGGCAAACGCCGTCGCGTCAAGCAATGCCTACCGTGTACTCATCCCGATGAATCTATGCAGCACGTATGTCGCGGGCGTGGACAAAAAGTCCTCCGCCATTCTGGACGATGCCATGGCGCACATCCGTTTGCTGCTCGAAGGAATGGAGAACAAACCATGAACAACGCTGCTACTGCAACTGCCCGTACCGCTTCCCCTGTGAGAAAACTCACCTATTCCGCGCTCTTCCTCGCCTTGGCGATGGTCCTGCCGTTTTTGACCGGCCAGATCCCCGAGATTGGCTCCATGCTCTGCCCCATGCACATTCCCGCGCTGCTGTGCGGCTTCATGTGCGGCTGGCCGTGGGGACTCGCGGTCGGCTTTATCTCCCCGCTGCTGCGCTCGATGTCCGGCATGCCGCCGATCTGGATCGCTATTCCCATGGCGTTTGAAATGGCGACCTACGGCGCCATCGCCGGTCTTCTGTACCGCAGGCTGCCGAAAACGGGCTGGCGCATCTATGCCTCGCTCATCTCCGCGATGGTTGCGGGCCGCCTTGTGTGGGGGCTTGTGAAGTTTCTGCTCGCGGGCCTTCAGGGCACGGAGTTCAGCCTCGCCCTCTTCCTCTCCGGCGCGGTGACGACGGCCATCCCCGGCATCATCTTGCAGCTCATCCTCATTCCCATCCTCGTGGTGGTGATGGAGCGCACAAATATGGCGCTCGACGTGTGAGCACTTGATAAAAACAGAAAAGGACTTGGACGAAAGCGTCCAAGTCCTTTTCTTTATTCCTCCGCTTTACTCAGCAGCTTCGGCGCGCTCGTGTCCATCAAAAACGCCCCGAGCGGCGCGGTGATGACGATGCCGAGCACTGCGACTGACAGCACGATGCTGCCGCAGGGCAGCCCCGCCGCAAGCGGCACCGAGCCGATGGCCGCCTGCACCGTCGCCTTGGGAAGATAGGCAAACACACAGTAGAGCCGCTCTTTCGCCGTGAGCGGCGTTCTGACAAGGCAAAGGCACACACCCACGGCGCGGAAAATGAGCGCCGAGAAGATCATGCCGACCGCCGCAAGGCCCAAGCCCGCCATATAGCGGATATCGACCGCCGCTCCGACGAGGACGAACAAAATGACCTCCGCCGCCAGCCAGAGCTTGCCGAATTTTTCAGAGAGCCGCTTGGCAACGAACGGCGTGCACTTCATCTTAAGTAAGCACGCCATGCTGACGACCGCGAGCAGACCCGACACGGGCACGATGCCCTCGAGCCAGCCCTCCGCCGCGACGAGCAGCAGCGAGACCCCCAGCACGATGATGACCTTCATGCTGTTGCGGATGCAGTGCGCTCGGGCATAGGCAGTCTCGAAAAAGCGGCTGAGCAACCACCCGACAAGCGCACCCAGCGCAACGCCGAGCACGATCGACGCAGGGATGCTCAAAAAGTCCGCGGCGTTGGCGCTGCCGCCCTGCGCCGTGTGCAGAAACGTTGTAAACAGCGCAATGACGAAGATATCGTCGCACGATGCGCCGGCCAGGATCATCTGCGGGATGCTCTTGTCCGTTCCGCGGCCGCTTTCCATCAGCTGCACCATGCGCGGCACGACGACCGCGGGCGACACTGCCGCGAGCACCGAGCCCATGACCGCCGCCTCCACGCGCGTGATGCCAAGGAAGCACGGCGCGAGCATCACATAACCGATGATCTCGCACGTCGCGGGCAAACACGACATCAAGATTGCCGGACGGCCGACCTTTTTGAGGTCGCCCAAATCGAGCGACAGTCCCGCCTTGAGCAGGATAATAACGAGCGCGAGCTTGCGCAGGTCGGCTGAGATCGACAAAATCGAGCCGTCCAGCATGTTGAGCACGCACGGCCCCAGCAGGATGCCCGTCGCCAGCATGCCGATGATGCGCGGCAGCTTCAGCTTCTGACACAGCGCGGCCAGCGCAAGGCCAACCAAAAAAATGAGTGCGAGTGAAGTTAACATAAATTTCCTCCTCCGGACACAAAAAAGCTGATGCCCCCTGTGACCGTTCAAAATCACAGAAGTCATCAGCTCAAAAAAGCGGTTTCGGCAGTGCCGTGGGAGAACCTCATTCCCGATTGCGCAGTATAGCAAAGCGCGGGCAAAAATGCAAGCCCTTTTTCAAAAATCAGCGCTCGAACGTCACCTGATAGGCCCCCAACACCTGCGTGCAGGGGATGACGGCGGCATTTTCGACCGTGAAAGCCGCCTTTTCATAGTGCGTCGTCTCCCCTTCGGGGATGGCGGGCAGCGTTTTGCCAAGGCTGACACCGTGCGCGCCGCCTGCAAAGCGCCAGGCGAATTCACAGTCGCAGAATTCCTTGTTTGCTGTGATCTTCTCCGCGGGCACGAGCGTAAACGTACCGTCTTTCAAGTAATAGCAGCCTACGTTGTCCTTTTCCGCAGGGCAGTCGCACTCGATGCCGACGCCGGTGAACGAGATCGTCAGCTCCGGCACCGTGAAGGTCGTCTTTTTGCCGTCCTTCGTAAAGGGAACATTGTCCCAGCGGCCGATGTTGACCCAGCCGCGATTGTCGGATTTTTCCGCGGCAGTGTTGAACTCGAGAGCCCCCGTTTTGCCGTCGCGCACCTCCGCGTTGATGCGCAGCACTGGCCGCAGCGAGGCAAAGCCCTCCGGCAGCAGGGCGCGCAGACGGTCCTGCTCCGCGCCGTAGGCCATGACAAACTGTTTAACGGTCATTGCGCTTCCTCTGTTTCCTTTTGTGCGCGCTCCGCGTCTTGCCTCAGCAGCCGCAGATAGGCGTCGAGATAGATCTTGTGCGTCACGCTTAAAAGTGCCGAGCGCAGCAGTTCCTTTTCATCCGACTCGTCCTGTCCGACGCTTGCAAGATGGTCGCTCGCGCCGAAGACATAGCGGATGAGATTTTCAAATTCCTCGCAGAAGTAGTGATAAGCGGTCGGCAGATCGTAGGTCTCGTGCTGAATGCCGATCAGCGCGCGGATGTCGTCCATCGCGACGACGCTCTTGATGCACGAGACAAAGATGAGGTACGCAATGCTCTCCGCGCCGTAGGCCTTTTTCTCTGGCCCGGGGATGATCTTCTGCTTAACATAATTGCTGACCATCGAGGCCGTGATGGGACTGAGCCCGCATCCCGTGATAGATTGATTGACATAACGCGTCACCTGTTCGAGATACAGCCCCACGTCGGGGATCTCCCCGAGCCGCGGGATATGAAAGCTTCGGACAGACTCCGCCAGACGGCTGCGCATATTTTCGTCCATAGCTGCTCCTCCGTTCAAACTGCGTTTTCATCATCTTAAACTTTGGTGAAAAAAATGTCAATAAGTTTTCCAAAAACCGATTGACAGTTATTGAAAATCGTTGTATTGTAGTCAAAGATAATTTCACCTGACAACAGGTTTTTGAATAACCGATTATTTTTTTGGAGGCTTCCCCATGATGAAACTGATTGCCGACTCCTCTGCCAACCTCACGATGCTGGAGGGCGTAACCTATCAGAGCGTGCCCATGACCATCCGCGCCGGCAAGCGCGACTTCGTGGACGATGAAACGCTCGACACACACGAGCTGCTCGACTATCTCGCGGCCTACAACGGCAAATCCGGCACGGCCTGCCCCAGCCTCGACGGCTGGCTCAAGGCGTTCGAGGGCGCGGATGAGATTTTCGTCATTACCATCACAAGCAGCCTGTCCGGCACCTGTGCCTCGGCCATGGCCGCGCGCGACGTGTATCTCCAGTCGCATCCTGAGGTCAAAATTCACATCTTTGACACGCTGAGCACGGGACCGGAGATGCAGTTGCTCGCAGAGAAGCTCGCAGAGCTGCACGCCAAGGGCCTCCCCTTCGATGTGATCTGCGAAAAGGCGCAGGAATATCTTGCCACCACGCACCTCTTCTTCAGTCTTAAGTCCCTGCACAATCTGGCGCAAAACGGCCGCGTCAGCAAAATCGCCGCGGGCGCCATCGGCATTCTCGGCATTCAGATCCTCGCCACCGCAAGTCTTGAGGGCACGATCCAGCCCGTTGAAAAATGCCGCGGCGAAAAAAAGACGTGCGCGGCGATGGTACAGAATCTTCTGGAAGCTGACTACCACGGCGGCAAGGTGCGCATCCACCACGCCGAAAATCCAGAGGCGGCTGGGGCGCTCGCCGCTTCGCTGCGCGGGCACTTTCCCGAAGCAGACATTGAGATCCGTCCCTGCCGTGGTCTTTGCAGCTACTATGCCGAGCGCGGCGGCGTGATCGTCGGTTTTGAGACGATGTAAAACCGAACAGACAGCAAAAAGCAGACGGCCTGCGCGAGCCGTCTGCTTTTCTTTATCTCTGCCATTAGGCAGTTGGAGTGGTATCGGAGGTACTGTCGCCCGCTGGGGCGTTGCCGTCAGTGGGGCTTCCCTGCCCGCTGGGCGGTGTGGGGCGCTCGCCGCTGGGCATTTCGGGCACTTCCCCGTCGGGAAGCTCTGGCTTCTCGCCGTTTGGCATCTGACCGTCAAAGCCCTCGGGCAGTTCACCGTCTGGCTTCTGTCCGCCGCCGGGGAAGCCGCCGCCCATGCCCATGCCGGTGGAAACTGTCCCGCTCTGCGCGGTCCCTTCGGTGGAGCTGTCACCCGCCTTGAGGGTATACGCACTGTCCGCCACCACATCGGCAGACGAGAAGAGGATGAAGTTCGCACCGCATCTGGCTGTGCCGCGGTACACAGCATTGCCGTCGGCGTCTTCAATCGTGAAATCCGCGTCCGCGGCGATCAGGCTGCTCTGCGTACTGCCCGGCATGCCGCCAAAGCCCGTTGAGCCGTAAATGACGCAGGGCTGCGTGGCCTCCAGGTTCATGCCCATGCCGCTGCTGCCGCCCGCGGCGAGCACCGTGCCGCCCGAGACGGTAATGGTGCCGTCGGCATCCAGCGGCTCGTTGTCCGCCGTGTTGGCCGTCCACACAATGACTGTACCACCAGTGATGGTCAGCTCGCCGTTGGAGTCAAAGCCGTCGCCGCCGGAGGTATAGGCGTCGATCGCACCGCCGGAGATCGTCATCGTGAAGTCGTAGTCCGTCAGGTCGGAATTTGCCGCATTCAGGCAGTCGTCCGAGGCGTTGATCGTAATATCACCGGAACAAACGTTCAGCTCCGCGCCCTCAAGGCCCTCGCAGCAATTCGTGATGTCGATCGTGGGGCCGTCCGTGCCGTCCGCACCGATGTTCAGCACCAAGTCGCAGTGAATGGCGTCATCCTCAGCGTCGATGGTCAGCGTGCCGCTCTCGACGTTCAAAAGCTGCTCGGCGTTGATCGCGTCGTTGACGGGTGCATCGATATTCAGCGTCAAATCGCGGATCGTGAGCAACGCTTCGCCGTCCTCGTCCGCCGTCGCGCCGGATTTGATACCGTTTTTGCCGTTGGCCGTGACGGTGAGCTCGCCATCGCCGCAGAGGGTGACGGTCGAGCCGTCCTTGCACTTGATGACGGCGTTTTCGGCATTTTCGTTTTCGGGGTAGTTGTCGTCATTGTTCTGCTCGGTATCGCTCAGGGAATTCGTCGTACCGGCGGAAGCGAGGATCGTCACCTCGCTCGACTTGCCGCAGGTGATGGCGGCGGTGTTCTCACTCGTAAGTGTCAGGCCGCCCAGCACCAGCGTCACGCCGGTCGTACCCTTTTTCACCTTGATGGAGCCGTCCGCGCAGCTGCCGGAGACGGTATAGGTACCACTCGACGTGATCGTGAGCGCTGTGCCGTCGATCTCGTAGCCCGTGTCCGTCTCGCCCGCAGCGGTCACGCTGCTGTCGGTAAAGGTAAAGGTCACATTGCTTGCCGTGTCCGCCGTACTATTATTCATCGTACCGGCGCAGGCCGTGAACGACAGCGCCAGCGCCGACGCGCACAGGAAAGGCAGTAGTTTTTTCATCATAATATCTCCTCAATCAATGATCTCGCATGGTTCCCCCGGGGCGGGCGCGAGCTTTTTTCACTCTCTGCGCCCGCTCCTTTGAGCCTGGCGACAGCATACCCGCTTTGCCTAAAGGTTACCTAAAGAAAATAAAGATTTTACCTTTAGGTTTCTTTTAGGTTGCGCGTTCATACTTGAGCGCACAAAGGAGGTTCGACACCATGGCGATTCAATGCTGTTTTGAACGATATGAAAAGAAATACTGCCTGACCCTTTCCCAGCAGCGCTTTTTACTGGAGCGGATGACGCCCTATATGAAAAAGGACGCGTACGGCGAGTACACCATCTGCAACATTTATTATGATACCGACGATTTCCGCCTGATCCGCGCGTCGCTCGAAAAGCCCGTCTATAAGGAAAAGCTGCGCGTGCGCAGCTACGGCGTGCCGCAGGCGGACGGCAGGGTCTTTGTCGAGCTCAAGAAGAAGTTTGACGGCGTCGTCTACAAGCGGCGCATCACGATGGACATCCAGAACGTGGAGCCGTTTCTCTCCGGCGAGCTGCCGGGTGAAAATTTCGGCCAGATCGGACGTGAGATCGGCTATTTTCAGTCGTTTTATCAAACCGTGCCCAAGGTCTTCATCGGCTACGACCGGCTCGCCTTTGCGGGCATCGACGATCCGCAGCTCCGCATCACGTTCGACACCAATTTAAGGTGGCGCGATACGGACGTCAACCTTCGCCTCGGCAACCACGGTGCACCCATCGCGCTGCCCTGCGGCGATGTGCTGATGGAAGTCAAGATTCCCGGCGCGTGCCCGCTGTGGCTCAGTCACCTGCTCTCCGACGCCCAGGCGTTCCCCACGTCGTTTTCCAAATACGGCGCCTGCTACCGTGACGAGTTGTCCGCAGGCGTCCACACAACCGACTTAAAGGAGGATACCTTCTGTGCTTAACTCGATCTTAGGAAGCGAATTGACGCTCGTCTCGTTTCTCATCTGTACGGCGGTGTCGCTGCTGCTTGGCGTCGGCACGGCGCTCGTTTCCATGTACCGCTCGCGTACGACGCAGAGCTTCGCCGTCACGCTCGCGATCTTACCCGCCGTGGTGCAGCTTGTCATCATGCTGGTGAACGGCAACCTCGGCGCGGGCGTCGCGGTGGCGGGCGCGTTCAGCCTCGTGCGCTTCCGCTCCGCACCGGGCACTGCGAAAGAGATCGGCGCGCTGTTCCTTGCGATGGCCATCGGCCTTGCGACGGGCATGGGCTATGTGGGACTCGCCGTCATGGCGTTTGTGATCGTCTCGGCGGCGATGCTGCTGCTCACAGCCGTCAATTTCGGCGGCGCGGACGAGCACGAGCGCGTGCTCAAGATCACGATCCCCGAAAGTCTTGACTACGACGGATTGTTCGACGATCTCTTTGAAAAGTACGCCAAGTCCTGCGTGCTCGAGCGCGTGAAAACGAGTAACATGGGCACGCTCTACGAGCTCACCTACCGCGTCACGCTCCCTGATGACCACGCGCCCAAGGCGTTTTTGGACGAACTGCGCTGCCGCAACGGCAACCTCAACATCACCTGCGGGCGCGAGGCGACGAAAGACGCGCTCTGAGGCATCTTGATTTTTGCCCGCGCGCTCTTTATACTACACGTATCACCAGAAATCAGAGGGGGAACCTTTTATGCGGCTGCTGATCGCAGAAGATGAGGTCGATCTCGCCGAGGCGCTGACGGTCTTTTTTGAAAAAAATCACTTCTCCGTCGACGCCGTGCACAACGGCTTCGACGCCTATGAATATGCCTCGTCGGGCTCATACGACGCCGTCATTTTAGACGTGATGATGCCCAAGATGGACGGTATTCAAGTGCTCGAAAAGCTGCGGCAGGAGGGCGTGAAAACGCCTATCATGATGCTCACGGCCAAGGGCCAGAAGAGTGACCGCATCACGGGCTTCAACGCCGGCGCTGACGACTATCTTCCCAAGCCCTTCGACCCCGACGAGCTCTTGAGTCGTGTGCGCGCCATCCTGCGCCGCAGCGAGGCCTACCAGCCGACGGTGCTCGCCTACGGCGATCTGACGCTCGACCCCGGCAGCGGCAATTTGAGCTGCGGGAAGGACTCCATCCGCCTGAGCGGGCGTGAGCTCCAGATCATGGAGCTTTTCATGCGCTCGCCGCGGCAGGTCTTTTCCGCCGAGCGCATCATGGAGCGCGTGTGGGGCTGGGATAATGAGGCGGAGATCAACGTCGTATGGGTGAACATCTCGAATCTTCGCAAAAAGCTCAAGTCCATCGGCTCGCACGTCACCCTGCAGGCAAACCGCGGCCTCGGCTACGTGTTGGAGGAGAGCGTATGATCAAGCGCCTGCGAAACCGCTTCATCAGTATCGCGATGCTCTCCGTCACGGCGGTGATGCTGCTGCTGACGATCATCCTGAACGTCGCGAACTACGTCTCGACCGATTCCGACCTGAAGCAAACGCTGACGCTCATCTACGAGAACGCGGGCACCATCCCCCACTCGCGCTTTCAGCTGCCGGACAGCGCCGACGCGCCGACGCCGCCGGAAAATGACGACGGCAACGGCGACATCGCCCCCGCGCCGCCCGACGGTGCGGACGATTCGCAGACGCCGCAAGCCCCGCCCGATGACAAGGTCGCGCGGCGCGAGGGACCGTTTACCGCGGAAACACCGTTTTCCACGCGTTTTTTCGTCCTGCGCTACACCTCCGACGGCACGCTGACACAGGAAAATCTTGACAACATCGCCTCCGTCACGGCGGAGGACACGCAGGAATATCTCTCCGCCGCGCTTGTGCACGGCGCTGGTTACGGCTACTGCGGCAGCTACCGCTTTTTCGTCGCGCAGACGGACGACGGCGAGAACATCGCCATCTTCCTCGACTGCTACCACGAGCTGCGCGCGATGCGCGTGGTGCTCGTGTGGTCGCTGCTCGCCGATGCGGCATGCATCCTGCTCGTCTTTTTACTCGTCGTGCTGCTCTCGCGCCGAGCCATCGATCCCGTGGTGCGCAGCGCGCAGCAGCAAAAGCAATTCATCACCGACGCGAGCCACGAACTGAAAACGCCCATCACTGTCATTGCCACGAGCCTCAAGGTGCTCGAAATGGAGACCGGCAAGCAGAAGTGGATCGACAAGGCCATGGCGCAGACGGAAAAGCTCACCTCGCTCGTCAACTCGCTCGTCACGCTCTCACGCATGGACGAGGAGGATTCGCCGCTCAAGATGGAGGACTTTCCCGTGAGCGACGCTGTGCGCGAAACGGCGGAATCGTTCACCGACTTTGCCGCGTCGAAGGGGCACGAACTGCACCTTTCGATCACGGACGGCCTCACCTATCGCGGCGACGAGTACGCCGTGCGCCAGCTCGTCTCGATCCTGCTCGACAACGCGGTCAAATACGCGCTGCCGGATTCGCCCATCGAATTCTCGCTCGAAAAGGCGAAGCGCGGCGTCGTCCTCCGCTCGTCGAACGCCTGCGGGGATGTCACGCCAGAAAACGCGCAGAAGCTCTTCGACCGCTTCTACCGCGCCGACCCGTCGCGCTCGTCGGGCAGTGGCTTCGGCATCGGCCTTTCCATCGCGCGCTCGATCGCCGAGGGACACCACGGCTCCATCCGCGCCATCGTGGACGACGGGAAGATCACCTTCACCGCCGAGCTCAAATAAACGGCTTTTGGGCAAAAAACGCTTCGCAGAACTTCTGCGAAGCGTTTTCCTTATCAAAGGCTCTTCTCCCCGCCTGTGACGGTCTCGATGGCGCAGGCAATGAACTTTTTCGCTGCGGGCGAGGCCTCCCTAAGCGACGGGACGGAGATGCCGAGCGTGACGAACTGCGGCGGGTCGAACGGGACCTCCGCCACCGTGCCGCTCCACTTACGCGAGATGAGCCGCTGGTTGAAGCTGACGCCAAGCCCCGCCTCGACCATGTTGTAGGTCGTAAAGCCGTCGCGCGTCGTAAAGCAGGTCTGCGGGTGCAGGTCGTGCTGCTCGAGCAGGCGGTCCTGATCGGTGTCGTGATTGGGCGAGGTGTGGATGAACGGCTCGTTCTGCAAGCGCATAAGCGGAAAGGCATCCGCCTCTGCCAGCTCGTGTCCGCGCGGCAGCCACGCGACCAATTCGTCGCGAAAGACCGGCAGCCAGTCATACTTATCGCCGTGCATCTGCGCGCCGAAGCAGCAGTCGACCGAGCGCTCGTTCAGCCAGCGCGCCATCTCGAGGTTGCCGCCCTCCTGCATGCGCACGGTCACGCCCGGATAGCGGGCGCGGAACGCCGTCAGGATCTCTGGCATCCACAGGGCCGAAATGCTGTAATAGCAGCCGATCGTCAGCGAGCCCTTTGACACGCCGCCGATCTCCGCGCTGAGCTGCTCGGCGTTGTGGTGCGCGCGCACGACCTCGCGCAGCAGCGGCAGCATGAGCTTTCCGTTTTCCGTGAGCTGCACGCCCTTTTTGCTGCGAAGAAACAGCGGAAAGCCGAGCTCTTCTTCCAGCGTGCCGATCATGCGCGTCACGCCCGACTGCGTGTAGCCCAAAAGCTCCGCCGTGGCCGTCAGGCTGCCGAGCTCTGCCGCGGCAAGGAACGCCTCGCATTTGACCGCTTCCATACGCCCTCCTATCCATGATTTTATGTCATGATTTTCATTTCAAATAACCGTTTGCGTCATGTTTTCTCTTATTCTACAATAGCAGTCAGAAACCGTCAATCCTGTTTTTGAAACGAGGTCTTTTTTCATGGAGCATCGTCTTTCTTTTTCCTGTGATTATCTCGAGGGCGCGCATCCCGCCATCCTGCAGCGCATGTGCGAAACGAATTTTGCGCAGACCGCCGGTTACGGCACGGATGAATACTGCGCCTCCGCGCGCGAAAAAATTCGTGCCGCCTGCGGCGCGCCGAACGCAGAGATTCACTTCCTTGTCGGCGGCACACAGACAAACGCGACCGTCATCGACGCGCTGCTGCACTCTTACGAGGGTGTGATCGCCGCGGACACGGGGCACATCAGCGTGCACGAGGCCGGCGCCATCGAGTTCGGCGGGCACAAGGTCCTCACGCTGCCGCAGGAGAACGGCAAGCTCACCGCGTCCCAAATCCGCGCACTGCTTGAGCAGTACGAGGACGACGCGAACCGCGACCACACGGTCATGCCCGGGATGGTCTACCTCTCCCAGCCGACGGAGTACGGCACGCTCTATTCCAAAAAGGAGCTCGCGGCCATCAGCGCGCTCTGCCGCGAAAAGCGCCTGCCGCTCTATATCGACGGCGCGCGCCTTGCCTACGCGCTCGCCTGTCCTGAAAACGACGTGACACTGCGCGACCTTGCCGCGCTGTGCGACATTTTCTACATCGGCGGCACGAAATGCGGCGCGCTGCTCGGCGAGGCGGTCGTCATTCCCCAGCCGGGGCTCATTCCACACTTTTTCACCATCATCAAGCAGCACGGCGCGCTGCTCGCCAAGGGACGGCTGCTCGGCATCCAGTTCGACACGCTCTTTACCGATGGGCTCTACGAGCGCATCGGCGCAGACGCCGTTCGCTACGCCGACGCTATCCGGCGCGCGATGGCGGAAAACGGCTATTTGCCCTGTTTCCCCTCCCCGACGAACCAGAGCTTCTGCATCGTCAGTGAGCAGCAGCGCAAAGAGCTCGCCGAGCGCGTGGACTTCTCCGTCTGGGAGCAATATGACGAGACGCACAGCATCATCCGCTTTGCCACAAGCTGGGCGACGCGGGAAGAGGACGTGAACGCACTTTGCCGCATCCTGCGCGAGTGCGCCGCGCGGGAAAAGGCGACAGCCTAAAGCGTCAATCAACAAAAAAAGCTTTCTCCGATTTTCAGGAGAAAGCTCTTTTTATTTCATTGCGCTGCGCTCAGTTCTTTTTCATCAGCTGTTCATCCTGCTGCAAAAGCTGCTGCGTGATGATATCGAGCTGCCGGTGCTTGGCCATGCGGTCGGCGATGTTGTTCTGCACCAGCTCCGTCTCCTGATGGCCGCGGAAGGACAGCTTGAGCAGAATCGGCGTCAGGATCGTGCCGCATACGACCGTGATGACGACCGGCGTCATCATCGCGGGCGACAGCACACCCATCGAAAGGCCGCGGTTGGCGACGATCAGCGCGACTTCGCCGCGGCAGGCCATGCCCACGCCGACCTGGATGCTCTCGCGCGTGGTGAACTGGCACGCCTTGGCGCCAAGGCCGCAGCCAAGCAGCTTCGAGATGATCGAAACAAGCAGCAGCAAAATCGAGAAGACGACTATGCCGCCCGTCAGACCCGTGATCTGCACATTGATACCGATGCTCGCGAAGAACACCGGCGTGAGCAGAAGATACCCGAGGGGGTTGTACTTCGTCTGGATGTAGGTGCCCTTGGGCGTGCACGCGACGGCAAGGCCCGCGGCGTAAGCGCCCGTGATATCAGCGACGCCGAAAAACTCCTCGGCGCAGTAGGCCATCACAAGGCACAGGACAAAGGCGAACACGGAGTTTCTGTGGCTGGCCCAACCGTGCTGACGCTTGAGCATCCAGCAGAAGATGCGGTTCGCGCCAAAGCCGACCACGAAGGCAAAGACGAAAAAGCCCACGATCTTGAGGAGCACCATGCCGATGCTCTCGTCACCGCCGGCGAGGCTGCAAACGAGCGTCAGGGCGATCAGGCCGAGCACATCGTCGATGAGCGCGGCGGCCAAAATCGTGTTGCCGACCTTGGTCTCGAGCTTTTTCATCTCCTTGAGCGTTTCGACTGTAATGCTCACGGACGTGGCCGTCAGGATAGTGCCGATGAAGATGTTTTCGATAAAGCCGGTGCTCTCAATGAGTCCCAGCTCATCCGCGCCCCAGGCAAGCGCCGTGCCCATGAGAAACGGCACGACCACGCCGAGGACCGCGACCATGAATCCCGCCTTGCCGCTGTGCTTGAGCTCGTTGATGTCCGTGCCCATACCGGCGGAGAACATCAGCACGATGACACCAAGCTCGCTGAGCTGCTTGGTGAACTCCGTTTCCGAAAGAAGGCCAATGCCTGCGGGGCTGAGCAAAAGGCCCGCCAAAAGCGCGCCCACGACCTGCGGCATCTGAAACTTCTGCGCAATGAGGCCCAGAATCTTCGTGCTCAGCAGAATCAGCGCAAGATCCAGCAAAAAGTGATACGACATATTGATTTCCTCCCAAACTCTCTGATCTCTATCCAAATTCTTCCGTTTCATTTCGCGAGGCTCTATTCTAACTTCTTTTTTTCTTTTTTCAACAGTCAGAATCACCAAGGAAACGGAAGAATTCCTGCACAGCTCAGGCAAAATGCAATATATCTTTCATTTTTAACGTGAAATGTTTGCTTTGATTCCGTTTCCATAGCCGTTTTCACAAAAAGCAGCGTCAAATGCGGCGTTAAGAAGCCGTGAAATATAGACAGATTCATTGAATTTCTCTATGATTTACAGGGATATCGTCTATATTGTCCACATACCGCGCACATTTTGTCGCTTGCGCCCATTTTGCATCTTTTCCTGCATTTTGCGCATTTTCGTCGCACAATGCGCCGTTTCTCCCCTTGCCGCGGCGGCGCGGGCGTGGTAAAATCGGCCTTGTGACATGAACAAAGGAAAGGACGAGCCATGAATCAGAAAGAACTCAATGAACTGCGCCGGCGCTTCCGGCTCGATAAGAATAATTTCAGCCGTGTGTACGGCTGCTATGTGAACTCCAACCGTGAGATCATTGCGTGGGTCGATACCTCGATGGGCCTCATGCGGCAGGAGGAGCAGGAGATGTACCTGGGCCTTCTCAAAAAGTCCCTCTCCGGCACGCTTGGCAAGAACCTCATCGACGTGGTGTTCTCCACGCAGCAGGTCGCCGACAGCGATGAGCACCGCCTCTTGCAGACTCTTCGCCAGACGGAGCTCAAGGACCCCGCCTCGCGCGAAATGCTCTGCCGCCAAATCATCGACTGCATCGACATGGGCGAGACAAACTATCTCATCCTCCTCGCCGCCGACGCCTACGACGTGCCGCACCGCAGCAAGGATGACGAGATTCAGGCCGACGCGTCGAGTGAGGTCTTCAAGTACTTTGTCTGCTCCATCTGCCCCGTCAAGGCCCCGACGCTCGAACTGCGCTACGACCTTGACCAGAGCGAGTTTCACTCAAGCTCCACCGGCTACATCGCGACCTCGCCCGAGCTCGGCTTCCTCTACCCCGCGTTCGACAACCGCACGGCGAACATTTACAATGTGCTGTTCTACTCGAAAAACGCCGCGGAGATCCATCAGGAGGTCATCGACGCGCTGTTCCACGTCGACCCGCCGATGTCTGCCGAGGAGCAGAAAAACGCCTTTGGCTCGGCGCTCGCCGACGCGCTCGACAAGGATTGCAGCTACGATGTCGTCCAGTCCGTGCACGAGCAGATCAGAGCGCGCATCGAAGATCACAAGGAGAGCAAAGACCCCGAGCCGCTTGAAATGACGGCAGGCGACGTCGGCGGCATCCTCGCCAACAGCGGCGTGAACGACGAGCAGATCGCAGCGTTCCAGCGCGAGTGCGATGAGCAGTACGGCGAGAACGCCGCGCTGAACCCGAACAACATCATCGAGAGCAAGAAGTTTGAGATCACGACCCCCGAGGTCAAAATTTCCATTGCACCGGAGAACAGCTATATGATCGAAGCGCGCGTCATCAATGGCCGCAAATACCTCCTCATCCCCGCCGACGACGGCGTGGAGGTCAACGGCATCGGCGTCAACATCCCCGGTCTTGCGAAAGATGAATAAAAAAAAGGAGAGAAGCCACAGCTTCTCTCCTTCTCTTTTTGACCATTTACGCCCTGCTCTTGTAGAGGTCAGCGATGATATCGGCGCACTTGTCGATGCCGAGCTCGCCGCTGTCGAGCGTGATGTGGTAATTCTGCGCGTAGCCCCACTTCATGTTCGTGTAGAAGCGGTGATAGGCCGCGCGGCGCTTGTCCTTGTCGCGCAGGCGCTGCTCGGGCGACTGCTCGCGCTCGCCGTAGACCTCGACGATGCGCTTGGCACGGAACGCCATATCCGCGTGGATAAAGACCTTGAGGCACTTGGCCTTGTCCTGCAAAATGTAGTCCGCGCAGCGGCCGACGATGACACAGGGGCCCTTTTCGGCAAGCTCGCTGATGACGCGGCACTGAATTTCCCATAGGATGTCCTCGTTCGTCGGGCCGAACGCGCGGTTCGAGAGCGCTGAGGACAGAAAGCCGCCGGGTGTGTACTCGCCCGCCTCCTTGACATAATTTTCTGCAAAGCCGCTCTCCTCGGCGATCTTCTGGATGAGCTCTGAGTCATAGCAGGGGATGCCGAGCTTCTCGGCGACCTTTTTGCCGACCGTGCGGCCGCCGCTGCCGAATTCACGGCTGATGGTGATAATATGATTCATAATACAGTTGCTCCTTCCGTATTGAGTTCCCGATACGTTTTTACAATCATAACCGCCGCAATGACGAATGTCAACACATCCGACACCGGCATGGAGTACAGCACGCCGTCAAGGCCGAAAAAGCGCGGCAGCAGCAGTGCAAAGCCCACGCCGAACACGACCTCGCGGATCATAGAGAGCATCGTGGACGAGAATGCCTTGCCCACGGCCTGCAAAAAGATGAAGCAGGCCTTGTTCACGCAGGCGAGCACCATCATGCAAAGATACGTGCGGAATGCCTTGATTGCAAAGTCCGTGTAGTAGCTGCTCTCGTTCGCCGCGCCGAAGACGGCGATGAGCTGACGCGGGAAGCCCTCGGCCAGAACGAGCGCAACGGCGCCGACGATCGCCTCGCAGAGCAGGAGCTTTGTAAAGAGCTCACGCACGCGCGTCTTTTTCCCCGCGCCCATGTTGTAACCTACGACGGGAATGCAGCCCGCCGCCATGCCGACGACGATGGAAATGACGATCTGGAAGAACTTCATCACGATGCCGACGACGGCCATCGGGATCTGCGCGTACTGCTCCTGCGAGAATATCTCATCCAGCGCGCCGTACTTGCGCAGCATGTTGTTGATGGCCGCCATCGCCGCGACGAGGCTGATCTGCGAGAGAAAGCTCGTGATGCCGAGCGTCAGCATCCGGGTACAGAGGCTTGCGTGCAGGCGGAAGTCTCCCTTCCCCGGCTTGACGGTCTTCATGCGGCAGAGATACCACACCGCAAGCACCGCCGTGACGATCTGGCCCAACACGGTGGCGACCGCCGCGCCCATCATGCCCCACTTACATTCAAAGATGAAGATGGGGTCTAAAATGATGTTGAGCACCGCGCCCGCGAGCGTGGAGATCATGGCAAACCGCGGGTCGCCGTCGGCGCGGATGACGGGGTTCATCGCCTGCCCGAACATATAAAACGGGATGCCGAGCGAGATATAGAAGAAATACTCCTGCGCATAGCGGAACGTCTCCTCGTTCACCGTGCCGCCGAACATCGAGATGATAGCGTCGGCGAAGATGAGGTACAGCGCCGTGAGCACAAGGCTGCTCGCGGCCGACAATACGACCACGCTGCCGACGCTCTTTCTTGCCTCTCCCACTTCGCCCTTGCCGAGCGAAATGCTGACGAACGCGCAGCAGCCGTCGCCGATCATCACGGCGATGGCGAGCGCCACGACCGTGAGCGGAAAGACGACGGTGTTTGCCGCGTTGCCGTAGGAGCCCAGGTAGCTTGCGTTGGCGATGAAGATCTGGTCGACAATGTTATAGAGCGCGCCGACGAGCAGCGAGATGATGCACGGGACGGCGTAGCGCCGCATGAGCTTTCCCACGCGCTCCGTCCCCAAAAACTGGTTTGTGTTTTCCATGGTGGTCTTCCTCCTGCACATAAAAATAAGAGATGCGTTCCGCCGGATCAATCCGGACTTACGCATCTCTGCTGCACGATTTGACTATGAAGTTGTCTTCTCCCTCCTTTTTCCGTAAAAAAGCGTGCGGCGTTTCTGCAACCGGATTTACGCAGAAACGCCACACGCTGTGAATTGATTTTATCAAATTGTTTCGAGCATTTCAAATGTTTTTTGCGGCACGGGCCGCAAATTTTTATTTAGTCCTGCTCCATAAAGCTACGGATATAGGCGATCAGCATTTTCGCCGTGCCCTCAAAGCCGAGCACATCGCTCTTGACGGTCATGTCGTAGCCGCGGGCGTCGCCCCACTTCGTCTCGCAGTAGTAGTTGTGGTAGGACTTTCTGGAGCGGTCGACCTCTTTGATCTCCTCGATCGCGTCCTCGGCAGACAGGCCCTTCTTCTCCATCACACGGCCGACTTTGGCTTGCTGGTTGCCGCAGATGAAAATGCTCAGCATATTGGGGTTGCCCTTGAGCACCTGGTCGCCGCAGCGGCCGATGATGAGGAAGCTCTCGCCGTTTGCCGCCTTGTCACGCAGCATGGCGAACGTCTTTTCCGCCACGTTGACCTCAAGAGAATTCGAATACTTGCCGATGCGGCGCGAGGCAAAGAAGTTGACGGGCTTTTCGTCCATCTTGCGGATCATTTCCCCGCTGTAGCCTTCGGAAACGATCTCTTTTTCGATGGAGTCCTTGTCATAGAGCTTGATACCGAGCTCTTGCGCGATCATGTCGGCAATGTAATGGCCGCCGCTGCCGTGCTCGCGGCCAAGGGTGATGATGATCTGGTTTTTCATGGGATCGCACTCCTTTCCTTTTTCCGTTTACAGATAGCGCAGGAATAAGTAGGCCGTGGACACCGCCATGACAATGATCGTCGCGGGCACGCAGTACTTGCAGTAGCGGCCCCAGCCAATGGGATAGCCGCCCTTGGCCGAAGCCGAAGTGCCGACGACGTTGGCGCTCGCGCCGATGGGCGTCGCATTGCCGCCGAGGTCCGTGCCGAGCGAAAGCGCCCAGGCAAGCACGCCGATATCCATGCCCTCTGTCGCGGCGATGGCGCGAATAACAGGGATCATGGTCGCGGCAAAGGGGATATTGTCGACAAAGGCGCTCGTGATGGCCGAGAGCCACAGAATGACGATCACAATAACCGCGATATTGCCCTCACTGACCGAGGTGATGAAGTTCGCGATCATGTTGAGCACACCTGTCTTTTCAAGGCCCGCCACGGAAACGAACAAGCCGATGAAAAAGAGCAGCGTCTTATAGTCCACGCCCTTAATGATTTCTATAACAGATTTTTTGCCGCTGGTCAAGCCCAAAACGATCAGCGTCAAAATCGCGACAATCACGCCGATGCACGCGACAGAAAGCTCCGTCTGCGCGTGCGTGATGAGCAGCACGACCGCCAGCAGGAAAACGCCTGCGCTCGCAAGAAATGCCTTCTTGTTCGTGATGGCCGTCGAAGGCTCGGGACAGGTGACGGGGCCGCCGTTGGCATGCTCGGCGCGCTCAAGTTCCTTGCGGAAGCAGAGCGTGAAGTAAATGAGCATGAACACAAAGCAGATCGCCACGACCGCGCCGGTATTTTCGATGAAGTCGAAGAATGTGTAGCCGAGCGAGGTGCCGATGATGATGTTCGGCGGGTCGCCGCACATCGTGGCCGCACCGCCGAGGTTCGCGCAGAAAATTTCAGACAGGATCATCGGCACGGGGTCGAATTTCATCGTCTGCGCCAGTTCTAGCGTGACGGTGGCGAGAAACAGCACGACCGTGATGCTGTCGATGAACATCGACAAAAACGCCGAGAGCGACATAAAGCAGATGAGCAGCGGCACCGTGCGGTAGTGTACGAGCTTGGCAAGCGTCAGGCACAGCCAGCGGAAAAAGCCCGCCTTGCCGAGGCCCTCGACCATGATCATCATGCCGGCGATAAACAGGATCGTCGACCAGTTGATGCCGGCCGTGCTCTCCTCGCTCGCGCCGTACCAGAATGTGCTCTGGAAAAACGCGCCGAGGTTGAGCGTCTCCAAAATGGCGCTCATCGAGTGCATGCAGACGCCGAACACCAGCACGAGCACGAGCGCGCCGCTCCCGAGCGTAATGTAATGCCGTTCAAACTTATCGAGGATAATAAGCAGGAACATAGTGACAAAAATGCAGATGGCAATGATCTGAGCAAACATGTTATTCCTCCCTGTGCTGTGGAATTCCCAGCGCGAGTCATTATATCGGTCTCTTACGCGGAAGCGAAATGTTATCTTGACATGGAGGATATGTCATTTTTCTATGCCGTCCGAATTTTCCTGATTTCATGCGGCTTTTCGACGGTGTTTACTTTTCGTCAAGGTTCTGTTCTTTTTTCCCGAATACGCTTGCGCCGCCGCTTCGCTTCTGTTACAATCAGTCTTGCCGTCCGCAAGGTGCGGACGAATGCTTTTCTCTTCCGTCAAATTTTACGCAGTCAGGTTCCTCGCCGCCGCGCAGAACCCCACTTATTTTCTTTTTCAGAGGAGCTTGCTTTTTTATGAACATCAGCTACGACAGCTACCGCGTCTTTTATTACGCCGCCAAATTCCGCAGCTTCTCGCAGGCCGCCGCGGCGCTCTACAGCAACCAGCCCAACGTGACGCGCATGATCCGAAAGCTCGAATCCGAGCTCGGCTGCGCGCTGTTTTTCCGCTCGCCGCAGGGCGTGCGCCTCACGCCAGAGGGGGAGAAGCTCTACACACACATCGCCGTCGCGTTTGAGAGCATCGAGGCAGGCGAAGAGGAGGTCCTCTCCGACCAGAGCTTGCAAAGCGGTATCGTCCACATCGCAGCGAGCAGCCTTGCCCTGCGCACGCGGCTTTTGCAGGTGCTCGCGCGCTACCGCCGCGCATATCCGCACGTGCGCATCTGCCTGACGAACCACTCTGCCTCCCACGGCCTCGCCGCCGTGCAGAACGGCCTTGCCGACTTCGCCATTCTGGCAGAGGGCGCGTCCGTGCCGGATTCGCTCACGGCGCAGAAGATCGACGAAATTCAGGAGATCCCCATCTGCGGCCCGGCGTTTTTGGAGCTCACCGAGGAGCCCGTTTCGCTCAAAAGGCTTGCTGACTACCCGATCATCAGCTTGACGGAGGGGACATCGTCGCACGACTTTTATGCCGAGTTCTTCCTGCGCCACGGTCTTTCGTTCAGCCCCGATGTGGAGGTCGAGACCACGGCACAGGTGCCGCCCGTGGTGCAGAGCGATCTTGGCGTCGGCTTCGTGCCGCGCGAGATGCTTTACGGCACGCCGGAGGCAAGCGGTATCTACCCCATCACGCTCGAAGAGCCCATTCCCGCGCGCAGCGTCTTCCTCTTCCAGCGCAAGACACAACCGCTGAGCATCGCCGCGAAGAAGCTGCGGCAAATGCTGCTTGAAGACGCGCCGCAGGAGAGTGGAAAATAATCAGACAGAGTCCCGCCGGTTTCGAACCGGCGGGACATCTTTCATATATGAATGCTTAATCGGCACGCTGCACGCGCTTTTCTTTGCGGTCAAGATAGAGGTAGAAGCCGACGTTCAGGAGCACGCCGACCAGCGTGGACACCGGCGCGGCAAGGCCGATCTTCGTCAGGCTCGCGTTCGGCTGGATGCTCATCACATACGCAAACGGCAGGCGGACGAGCAGCGTTTGGATGAGCCCCTGTGCCATGACCCAGAGCGTCTTGTTGTTGCCGTTGAAGTAGCCGAGCATGCTGAAGAGGATCGCCGTCAGGATGGTCTCGGGCGCGAAACCCTTCAGATACTCAAAGCCTTTCTGCACGACCTCTGCATCCGGCGAGAAGATTCCCGCCAACGCATCGCCCTTGAGCATCACGAGCGCGAATACGGCGCAGCCAAAAAACAGCCCCACGCCGATGCCCGTCATCAGCATTGACTTTTTCGCGCGTTTCTGATCCCCCGCGCCCACGTTCTGCGCGACGAAGGACGCCATCGACTGCATCAGCGCGCTCGGGATCAGCATGGCAAAGTTGACGATCTTGCTCGCAACGCCGTAGCCCGACGACGCCGCAAGGCCCAGCCGGTTGACAAACGCACACAGCACCAGAAACGACAGCTGCGTCAAAAACTCCTGCAAGGCAAGCGGCAGACCGATGCTCAAAAACTTCTTACATTGAGGATTGAATCGAAAGTCCGCGCGTGATGGCAAAGGGCAGCTTCTTTTTGATGAGCAGCGCAACTGCGAACACCACACTGACGGCCTGTGCCAAAACTGTCGCGATGGCCGCGCCCGCGGCGTCCATGCCAAAGCCCGCAACCAGAATGAGGTCGCCCGCAATGTTGACAAGGCACGCCACCAGCACAAAAAGGAGCGGCGAGCGGCTGTCGCCAAGACCTCTAAAGATGGCAGAGAGCAGGTTGTAGGCGACGATGAAGAAGATCCCGCCGCCGCAGATGCGCACATAGCTCGCCGTGAGACCGACAGCCTCCTCGGGTGCCTGCATCAGCACGGAAACGGGCCGGGCAAAGCCCACGAGCAGGATAAATATCCCGACGGATAAAATTGTGAACACGACCGCCGCACCGCCGAGGACCGCGCTGATCTGCTCCGGCCGTTTTTCGCCAAGATACCGCGCGATGAGAACCGTGACTCCCATCGCGAGCTGCGTGACCACGAAAGTCACAAGGTTCAAGATCTGGCTGCCGGTCGAAACGGCGGAGAGGCCTGCCGTCGAGCCGAACCGGCCGACGACTAACAGATCGACCGCGCCGTAGGCCGCCTGCAAAATGAGTGCACCGAGCACGGGAAGCATGAAGAGCGACAGCTTTTTTAAAATGCTGCCCTGCGTAAAATCGCTGCGATCAGTAGTCAAGGGTAATTTTCCTTTCGGCCATGACGTCGTAAAGCGCCCGAATGGTGCGGATGGTGCATTCTGCATCCTCGTCGGAAATATCGTCGAGAAGCGGCGCGAGCTGGGCGAAAAACTGCTCGTTGAACGTCTGCGAGAGCTTTCTCCCCTGCTCGGTGATGGTGAGATACGTCACGCGCCCGTCCTCTGCCGAGGCGGACTTTTGCAGATACCCTTTGTCCTCCATCTCCCCGACTGTGCGCGTCACGCCGGGGCGCGGCAGATGCAGCGCGTCGCTGATGTCGGACACCTTGACGCGCACGCCCTCGCGCTCGAGCCGCTCGATCGCGTCGAGATACTGGATATAGGACGACGTGACGCCCTTCGGCAGCGCCGGGAGCAGCTCACGGGCGCGCTTGGCCTGATAGCAGGCGTCCAGCAACGCCTTGATCTTTTCAACGGTCATAGCTACCTCCTGCATGTAATTATCTTTGTTAATTATCTTCGGTAATTATAAGAGTATCATACAGAATTGTCCATGCGCAATTTGAAAGAAAACACACCCGACGTTTCCTCCCCAAATTTGTGCAAAAAGCCCCGCCGTTTTCACAGCAGGGCTTTTCTCTTCACTTTTTTACAGATTCAGCAGCGTTTCGCTCAGGCGCTTGCCGGCGCTTCCGGCAAAGTCCTCCGCCCGGCGGATGCGCAGGAACGACGCGCCGTAGATCATGCGCTCGTTTTCAAGCTCTCCGTCCTCGCCGAGGAAAATGCCGATGACGTGCGCACCCTCGCGCCGGAGCTTTCGCACCTGAAAGCAGGTGTCGCGGATGGCGGCGTCGCCGACGTAGGTTTCCGGCGCGCCCTCGCGCTTGCGGCCGCTGACCATGTCGTTCGGTAAACCGTCGCTGAAGACGATGACGATCTTATGCTCCTCGCGCCGCTTCTTGAGGTCGAGTCCCGCCGCGGCCAGCGCAAGGCCGTCGCGGTTATTCGACGTCGCGCGGTACTCCAAAATGCGGCGGTCGGCCTCCGGTTTGTCGTCGTAATCGCGGAAGCGCCGCAGCACCGTGTAGTTGCCATAGGTGCAATAGCTCATCACGCGGTGCGGGATGCGGATACGGCTGAGCGCCGCGCTGAAGAGGTAGCTTTGCAGCGCCACCATGCTCTGCCGCACGCTCTGCGAGCCGCTCGCGTCGATCAAAAGCTCCACGACGACGGCGGACGGTTCCTGCCGGACGATCTTTTCAAAAAGCTGCGGATTTTCGCAGCGGCCGACCTTCCAGAGCAGATCGTTTTGCAGCACGCCGTGGTCGGCTCGGTAAACGTCCGGCTCGCTGCGCAGGCTCAGCGCATTGCGAAAGGCCTGCTCGATGCTGCGGATGCCCTGACGCGCGGCGTCCTCATGCTCTTGGAGCATTTTGAGGTTGCCGTCCCGACTGGCGCGCAGCGATTGGGCGCGCGGTTCACTGCCCTCGTAGGCGTCCGCGCTCAGGCCGTCGGTGAAGAGGAGCTTTCGCTCCTCGTGGATACCGGTGCAGACAGCGCTTTCGATCTCCTCCATCGCCTGATCGGTCTGGAAGCTGGGGCCAAAGTTGCGCGCCAGATAGTCCGGAATGCCGGCGAGCGCGTCGTCCGGCAGGACAAGTCCGTCGGCCGATGCCTCGCCCGCTTTGTCGTATTGAAGCTCGAGCTGCTCGGTCTGTGTCCACTCGATGTCCCCCGGTTCGGCTGCGGGCTCCCACTCTTCCGTCTCGAGCTCGGGTAAGATGTCCTGATTGTGGTCGGGCGCAAAATAGCGGATGAAAATTTTGCGGTACAGAAGCGCCGCGAGTTCGACGAGCGACTTTGCGTCCGCGCAGCTCTCGCTGCGCGCGGCAAGGTCGTCAAACTCCGCCAGCATATCTTCAAAACCGCCAAAATTTTTCAAAATGCGGCGGTCGTCCTCGGTCGCCGCGGCGGGAAACTGCTTCGTCAGATCGTAAATGTACATCCAGCCGCGCGAGCTGCGCCGGTAGCGCAGAAGGTCGCCGCGCAAAATTTCGCCCGCCGCCTGCTCCGCCATCACAGCGACGCCCGGGCGCTCACCCATCAGCCTCGCCCGCACGGCGCGCTCGACGCACAGGTGCGCAATGGGCAGCAGCACGTCCATATTGTAGGCCGCGTAGCGGTGCCGCCGCAGCCACAGATTCAAGTCATCGAGCCCGAAAAACTTGTCCGCCCCGCCGAGGACAACGCCCTCGTACACCTCCGCCATGCCGCCCGCGTGCTCAAAGGGTTCGCTCATTTTCTGCACATACTCGGGATAGATCCGCTTGCGGTGATCTTCGGAAACAGTCAAAAATAGGCTCTCCTCTCTGCCGATGCTCATCTCTTCAGGCAAAGCGCGTCAGCGCTACGTCGCGCACGAGCGCATACTCGTACTCATCGAAGCATTTATTCGTGATGCTCACGGCGATGGCGTCCTTGGGTGCCATGCCGTCGGTCATCAGGTGCAAAGCGGCGATCATGCCGCGCATATCGACGGAGTTCGTCGAGATCTCGCCGTTCACGGCCTTGGCGTTCAGATCGAGGAACAGCCCCGTGCAGCGCTTGATGTTCTCGTCCGACGCCTCCGGTACGTTTGCGCGCAGCAGCTCGCAGAGCTGCGCCTCCTCGAGCGTCGGCATACGGATGACCGTAAAGCGCGAGACGAGCGCTTCGTTCAGCTCGCGCGTACCGGCGTAACCGTAGTTCATCGTGGCGATGAAGCGCGCGGCGGGGTGGATAGGGATGCACTCATAGCCCGGCACGTCGATGAGGCGGCGGTAGTCGAGCGCGGAGTGCAGCACGGCCACAGCGTCGTTTTTCGCCATGTTGATCTCATCTAAGATGCAGAAGCCGCCGTACTGCGCGGCGAGCGCGACAGGGCCGCGGCGCAGCCGCACTTCGCCGCCGGTGAAGGTGTCGGTGCCGATGAGCGTGCTGCTGTCGGTATTCACATGGAACGACACAGTGTAGACCGGACGGCGGAACAACCACGCAAGGTTGTCCGCCAAGATATTTTTGCCCGTGGCCTTGCCGCCGGAGAGCAAAACGTTCTCCCTCTGCAGAAGCGCGGCGACGGCCAGCTCCATGATCTCATCGCCGATGAATTTGACGGGCGGCTCGGCGATGCGGCTGCGCACCGTCTCGTCCGCGACGTATTGCTTTTTGAATTGCTCCAGTCGGAGCGATAGATCCTGTCTCATGTCTTTGATAGTTCCCTTCTGTGTGCGGAAACGGTTCCCGCGCGATGCGCTCTTTTCAGCGCTTTTCCATGCAAAGCATTATAGTATTCACGCGGAGCCTTGTCAATTTGTGCCGCTATTGCACGCAGGAAAAGCATGTGGTAAAATTAATACAGAAACTCTATATAAAGGGGGGCGTATTATGCTGACGATCTTCAACCGCAAGGAACTCATCACCACGATGGACATGCAGCGCCAGTCCAACATCCGCAGCATCCTGTCCGCAAACGGCATTGCCTACACGGTCAGAACCGAGAATTTGCAGGGCTCTTCCGCGTTCGGCGGCCGCAGCCGCGGGCGCAGCGGCAGCTTCGGCGTTGACCCGAACTATTCGTATGAATATCATATCTACGTTCACAAAAACGACTATGAAAATGCTCTGAGACTGATTCGGTAACGTCCCTGAGCCCTAGAACGATAAAAGGCATTCCGCGCGATAGACGGGTGTCCGTAAAACAGTTAATCCTCCGTATGGCTTAGACCATGCGGAGGATTTGTTTATGTCTAATCTTCAAACTTGCTGGCGGCAAACGGTTTGTCAAAACCGTTTGCGGACGGCAAGTCCACAAGGGATAGACGCACAAGCGTCGCAAGGGAGTGTAGCTCCCTTGACGGAACAAAGTGACGAAACATTCCCGGTCTGGCAGTTTTTTCTGCTGACGGAGAATGAAGCTCCGCAGGACGCACTACTCTCGATAGAGAGTATAGAAGTGCGCCCTTTAGTTCCTAAAGGGATTTTATCAGTGCGACAAACTGGAATTTTGGCAAGAAAAAAGCAGTCAATCCTAAAGACTAACTGCTTTGTGTGTAGGGATATGAAGTTGTGAACTGGAATTTACATTTTGACATTATTTAACAATAGTTGAGTCAATTCTTCTAACTCCCCAGTAGACAAATCATTTTTATCTATCAAAACCATTTTATTATCTTTTCGTTTAACATATATATACTGCCCCATAGTACCGTACTCTTTAAATGCAGTCCAATAATTTTTGCTATATCCCATCTGGGAAATTGTTTCTATCCCTTCAGCGTCAAAATGATACTCTACAATTCCAGTACGAAAAGACTTATCTAAGAGTAACTCCGCTTTTTTCAATACAAATTTTTGAAAAGACTTTGCATTAAACGCAAGAAGCAGACAAACTATTCCAAGCACCATATAGATATACCATAAAATAGCAGGAGAATTTATAATTAAAAATATGCTACTAAAAATAATGACGATACCCAAAATCATCAGAAGCGGAACCGCTATCTTACGCTTGCGAACATTTCCTTTACTTTCCAAAGCAATTTTAATTGCAGTTTCTTTTTTTTCATCACTTAAATTCATACAATATTTAACCACAAAATTACCACCTTTACTTTTCACAGTTCTATAAATTACGATTTGAACCACACGATTTCATAGCCGCTCATTAGTGGTTGCAGTCTTTTAATAAAATCCTCCGAAAGCCTTGCAAATAAAGGATTTTTCGCATTGTCCCCACCGTATCCCTTTATCTGATTTCACGCATTGTTGTCCTTAACTTGACCTCGCACAAGGGAAAAATCAAGGGAAGGAAAAACTGGTAACAAACTATAAAACAGCGTGGCAATCGGGGAACTGTGACGTATGTGCGAATATATTATAGCGGAGGATTTCGATATGGACAAGTACATTTTTGACGAAGGCAACGGCCTTTGGTATGAACTGATTGGCGACTACTATTTTCCCTGTTTGACTGTACCCACTGAAGAAGAACAGCCTGTCGGTATATGGGGGCAACGGCACAAGCGGTATATCAAAGAATACCACCCAGCTTTATACAATGCCTTGTTGCTCAACGGCAGACTGAACAGCTACCTTGCCGATATTGACCAGCAGGCACAAGAACGGTTAGATACCATTATTGAACAGATGGCCCGATCCCAAGGTATCACCGAGGCGCTGAAAGCTGCCGACCAAATGACATGGGTCGGTAAGATGAACAATATCCAAGCAAGTGCAATGGAAATTGTAAACAGTGAGCTGATTTACGCTTAACAGATTAGCGAAGCAGGGGCCGCCCCAATCGGGCGGCCCCTGCTTCTGCTGTAACACGCTTTACTCATTGATAGCCAGAGAGAGATTGTCCAGAATATCTTCCACTTCGTCCGTGGTCAGATACGCACCATGCAAGCTGACATTGGCATGGCTTGTACAGCACTGCGCCCAAACGTGCCCGTTGTCCATTTCAATCAGGAATTCATGGCCATCAACGGACGTGTAATAATAGGCGGTTTCGTAGCTGCCATCAATGACATACGCTTGGACAAAATAGTCGGCTTGTGCGATATTTTCGATTGTGAAATCGACATATCCGCTGCCGTTCTTCTTTGCGTAAAGGGCGTCAAAGTTCTCGCTGACGTAATCACCTTTTGCATCGGACACGACAAAGGACCAGTTGGCATCTGGAACATAATCATAATGCTCGTTCACCCATTCCAAATCAAAGGTAACGCGACCTGTCAGCGTGTCCAGAAGATTTGCGGGGTTTTCGGCAGTATACTCCATTTTCTCCGCGCCATCCTCCCGACCAATGCGGCGGCTGCGGAGAACTGGATCACTGCTCAGAACCTCTACGGAGTCCCACTGATGGTATTCAGATACTACTCCGCCGTTAATGCGTTCGCCCGCAACCCAATCGTCCGATTTGAACCGATTAGATTTTATCGTTTCTTCCAAAGTGGCGGGCGGGTTTCCTCCGGGGCCGTCGATAGCAACAGCACCAGGAGCACCATTTTCACTTGAAGGCATGGGAATGTCATCCCTGCTGGACACGATGATGTCATTTCTGAACAGATGCACAACCACCGCTGCGGCAGCGGTCAGCGTTAATGCCATCATCATAACAACAGCGACGGCAATCAACGGCACACGAGATTTTAAGGTCGATTTTTTCATAGGAATGTCCTCCGATTGTTTTTGGTAGGAGGCAAGCTGGGAACGAATACGCTCCCGGCTCTCCTGCGGCAATTTCAGCCCATCAGAAATGCGCTTGAAGTTTCGCTCCATATCAATCCCTCCCAAGTTGCTTTTTTAAGATGTTTTTGGCCCGATGCAATCTCATGGAAACGGCTGAGATGCCGATGTGTAAAAATTCTGAGATTTCCCGAAACGAGTAGCCCTCAAAGTAGTGTAGGCTCACGACGGCCCTATACTTTTCCGGCAACTCCATGACCGCATAAAATATGTCCCGATCCTCCGGCTGTATCAGCAGAACAGCCTCGTCCAAAGGAATGGCTTCGTGCTTCTTTGCTGCGGTGAGAAGGTTTTTACAATGGTTAATCGTAACCTTAGTTAGAAACGCACGCTCTTTGCCGGGATAAACTATCATGCCGCCCTCCAACAGTTTAAGAAAAACAGTCTGCACAACGTCCTCCGCTTCCTGCGGAGAGCGGAGATAACTGAGAGCAATACGATACACCATATCCGCATAACGGTCAAAAAGCTCCAGCACGGTTTCTTGCTCCATCGGCGCACCCCCTTCCGCTTCCTCTTGAGGCCTCATATATATAACAAATCAGCAGACCGAATTTGCACAAAAATTTTCAAGAAAATTATAGCACATAAAACAGTATATAACCTACAAACTGGCTCCTGTTTATGTACGCCGCCGCTATGGATTGCACCATAGCGGCGGCGTTCTCTATCATCTGCTGTCCCTGTCAACTGCCCTCCTGTGTGGCTGTGGCTGTTGCCGTTTGCCCTCGTCCTGCAACCGCCGCAGGCGTTCCCGGACGCTTCTCGGCTCTGGGGGCTGCTCTTTTACGGCGGGCCGCTGGCGCTCCTGCACCTTCCGCTCCCACTCGGCCAACTCCCGGTTATGCTGGCTGACAACGGCCTCGGCCTTGCGGTAGGTGGCTGTAAATGTCTGCACATCGGGATAACCCTCCGCCTGGACGATGGAGGGAAGCGCATCCATCCTGTGGCTGATTTCCTGCTCTGTCTGCTGTATCTGCCCAGCGATGTCTTTGCGCTCTCTGGTCTTAAAGATACCCGTGGCGGCGGCAAGCTGCTGCTTCAAGTCTGGCAGCACATCCTCCTGCAAGTATCGGATGCTCGTGGCCTCGTCCCTCACTCGTATCATCAGACCTCGCATGGCACGGAACTCTGCCATATCAATGTCCAGCGTGGGCTTCGGCGGCATTGCCCGCTGGCGGATCAGCCCTTGCAGGAAGGCCCTGGCCTTGCCCACGATGGCCCGGAACAGGTGCGGGAGCCACCCGGCCTGATGGATGGATTGCCTGACCTTCTCGTGTATCTCAGCCTGCTTGACCTCCAATATCTCCGCCTCGGATATGCCCGTCAAAAGCGCCATATCCGCCGTTCGGTTCCACTCCTGACGGGCGGCGTTGTCCGCTTTGATTTCCTCCGCCTTGGGATTGTTCCTGCCTATCTTTTTGGTGGGCAAATATACGCTCTGCGGGTCAAACACCTTTAGCTGCTGCTCCGGGTCTGAGATATAGTGGTTGATAAGGCCGGTATAGAACTCCTTGACCTCAGCCACAAAGCCCTCCTGCTTGAAGCGGGCGTCCTTAACGCTGAACATATGGCTCTCGTAGACCTCGCCCTTTTTGATGACGGTACAGCCGGGGCGTATCTGCCCATCCTCCCCGGTGATCTCCTTCTTGGTGCGGACGTGCTTCCCCACCTCGTCATAGAACATATTCCGGGTGGCGACCTTGACTACGGGTTCCGGCAACAACCGCCGCTCACTGAAAATCAGGTGGATGTGGTAGTTGGTCTTGGCCTTGTTGTGGTGTAGGCCGGACACACACTCCACGTTATACCGCTTTTGAAATTCCTCTGTGAACTTTGTCAGAACCCGCTGCGGGTCATAGCGTGTGAACTTCTCCGGCAGGGCGATGATGAACTCCCGCGCCTCGATGCACGCCCCCTCGGTGCCGCTCCGCTTGAACTCCTGCTGGTTTTCCCTTGCGAGGGAAGTCCAGAAGGCGGCATCGGCGGTATGATAGGTGGCGTACAGGTTCTCCTGTCTGGCGGGGCTGGTGATATAGGAAATACGCCCCTTGACATTGGACAGCTTCGACATCTGGATGAAGCTGTGTCGCGTCATGCCTCCGTCCTTCCTCCGGCTGTGTCAGCCGGTGCGTGGAGCGACAGCGGAGCGCAAGGGCGGTTTAGGGCAGTCCGCCGCTGTGCGGACTGCCCTAAACCGCACCGCCGCGCCAGCGGCGGCAGCCCCCGGCAGGGCGAAATACACAGAGTACAAACCGAAGGTTTGTGCGATGGGTGTATTTCGCTCTCAAACGGCGAGGCCTTTGTGGCGGCGTTCGCTCCGCTCACGCCTTTTTGACTGGCCCTCATCACTCCACGCCCCGCACATCGTCCCTGACCAGCAGATTCCGTCCCTGGTTGACGGTCATGAACCGCTCCAGCGTGTCGCTGCGGATGATGGTCTTGCGCCCGACCTTGAGGACGGGCAGCTTTCTCCACTCCACCAGCTTCCGCATGGTGTTCCTCCCGATGCCGCTGCACTCAGCGGCTTCCTCAATCGTCATGCCCATTTTGACAGTTGCCATTGGTGTCACGCTCCTTTCAATGTACTTATTTTGCAACCCTCGCCGATTTATTATAATCAGTCTGCCATCGCCTGTCAACCTATTTTAAGTCCGTTCTATAAAACAATTTGAAAAATAGGGTTGCAAATCAAATTCACCTATGTTATACTAACACTCGAAAGGAGGCCGAGCCAATGGATAAAGACATAGCCTTTACCCCAAAGCAGGTCGGGCAGCGCATTAAGGAGCGCCGGAACGAAATCAACATCTCCATGCCGGAACTGGGCAGGCGGGTAGGGGTAAACAAGTCCACCATCCAGCGATACGAGACAGACGGGGTAGACCCCAAGCGCACCATGATTATCAACGGACTGGCGGACGCGCTTCTCACCACCCCCGAATGGCTGACAGGGTTATCCGATGAAAAGGAGTATAACTCCAAAACCCTGTGCCAGATGGATATTGAGAAGCACATAGCGGCCTATCTGGACGAACTGACAACCACCGTCCAGGGTGAACCTCACCAACAGCTTTTGACCACCTTCCTCGGTCAGATCGTAGACCTCTATTCCGTGTTCTGCGTCCACTTTGCCAGGGCGATGGCCGAGGCAGACCACATCGCCGAGGACGAGGGCTTGAAGAAGTCCCTGATGCGCTACGCCATCGAGTCTGGGGCTGTGATTGAAAAGGTCTACCGCCGGGAGATGGAAACGCCGGTGGAGGACATGAAGCGGTTCATGGACGGGCTTCTGCACATCTATGACGAGGGACGCACCAAAATGAAGATAGGCGACCTGCTTGACATGAGCAGCGAGGCCCGTGAGCGGCTGAACGGGCAGAATTGATCCGTGGCACCTTGACAACGAAAAATGCCAGTCAGTACGACTGGCTGGCGTGACATGATTGAACGCACATCATAAGTCACAGTCCCGATTGCCACGGATAGAAAGGAGTAAAATTTATCTATGGCAAAAGGTTCTGTACGCAAAAAGGGCAAAAAGTGGTACTATCGCTTCTATATCGAGGACGAGAGCGGGAACCGGGTGCAAAAGGAGTACCCCGGCACCGAGAGCAAGTCCGAAACGGAAGCCCTGCTCCGCAGGGCGATGGAGGACTACGAGGAAAAGCGGTTTGTGGCGAAAGCGGAAAACATCACCGTGGGCGATATGCTGGATATGTGGGTGGAGGAAGAACTGAAGCCCGGTACATTGAGCAATGGCACAGTGATGGCTTATCAGGGGACGGTGGGCCGTATCAAGCGGCACCCCCTGGGCAAGCGGAAGCTGAAAACCGTCACCGCCGACCATCTGCAAGCCTTCATCGACTTCATGAGCTACGGCGGCGCCAATCCCGATGGAACGACCTCCCCGCCCATGAGCCGGGGCTATATGCTCCAATTCTCAGCGGTACTGCAAAACTCGTTCCGCTTCGCCGTGTTCCCTAAACGGCTTATCACGTTCAACCCTATGCAGTATGTGAAGCTGCGGGGACGGAAGCAGGAGGCGGACATCTTCTCCGAGGATATGGGGGACGCCGCTGCGGTTCCCACCATCAGCTGTGAGCAGTTCCGAGCGTTGGAGGACTTTCTGAAAGAGAAGGACAACCCGGCCTTGCTGCCCATCCAAATCGCTTATTATACCGGGCTCCGTATCGGTGAGGTCTGTGCCCTCACCTGGAAGGATATCAACCTGGACGAGCAGTATCTGACGGTGCGGCGGAGCATCCGCTACAACGGGGCAAGGCACAAGACGGAGATCGGGGCCACCAAGCGGAAGAAAGTCCGCACTGTGGATTTCTGCGACACCCTGGCGGCGATCCTCAAAGCGGCCAAGAGGGAACAAAGTAAGAACCGTCTGCGCTATGGTGAGTTCTACCGCCTCAACTACTACGCCGAGGTCAGGGAGAAAGACCGCATCTATTATGAGGTCTATACCCTGCCGAGGACGGAGGAAGCGCCGGAGGGGTACAAGGAGATTTCCTTCGTCTGTCTCCGGCCTGATGGAGCGATAGAGACACCGAGTACGGTGAGCATCATGTGCCGCAAGGCAAAGGAGAAGGTAGAGGGTTTGGCGGACTTCCATTTCCATATGCTTCGTCACACCTTCACGAGCAACCTCCTGTCCAATGGGGCGGCTCCCAAGGACGTGCAGGAACTGCTGGGGCACTCGGACGTCAGTACCACGATGAACATCTACGCCCACTCTACGAGGGAAGCGAAACGCAACTCCGCCCGACTGCTGGATAAGGTGGTCAACGGGGAGTAAAAATCTTTCCCTTGTTTCAGCCCGTAAGGGAAAAAACAAGGGAAAGTACATACGGTTTGAGGATTTGATAGGCGGAAACGCCTGATATTACAAGGTTTTTCAAGGGGAAGCACAATAAATTCCGATTTGTTGCTCAATTTTGTATTCAAATTATACCATAAAACTTGTGAACAATTCTACCGCAACTTTGGACTATATGAGAAAAGTCCGAACAGTTTTCTGCCCGGACTTTCTCGCTCAATCATAAATCAATTCCGCTTTCACAATCTCCTCTGCCTGTGCCTTGCAAGCGTTCATCTGCCGCACCCATTCCATTTGATTATCGGCTTTCAGTTGCTCGGTCACGCCGTACTGCTTTGCCAGCTTCGGCACGATCAGCTCCATGCGGTTTCGTGCCGCTTCTTAAATCTCGGCGCAATACTGTCTTACGTACACCCAGCTATCGCGCGGAATGCCTTTTCTTTTGTTTTACAGCGCGGTCCCCTTTTTCGGCACGAAAAAGGCCTTCATATCCGCCCTTTCAAGCTCGAGCAGCTTGATCTTTTTGTCGACGCCGCCCGCGTAGCCGGTCAGGCTGCCGTTTGCGCCCACCACGCGGTGGCAGGGGATGATGAGCGAAATATCGTTGTGCCCCACCGCGCCGCCGACGGCCTGCGCGGACATGTGCGTTAGGCCCTGCTTCTCCGCGAGCTTTCGCGCAAGCGCGCCGTAGGTCGTTGTTTCACCGTAGGGAATTTCCAGCAGCAGCGCCCATACTGCCTGCTGGAATGCCGAACCCACGGGGTGGAGCGGCGGCGTGAAGTCCGGCTCGCGGCCCGAAAAGTAGATATCGAGCCAGCGCTTGGCCTCGCGCAAAACAGGCGTCTCGCTCTCGGCATACTCTTTTGGCAGCGTGCGGGCAAAATATTTCTGCCCGTCGAACCACAGGCCCGTCAAGCCCTCTTCGTCCGCCGCAAGCAGGATGCCGCCGAGCGGCGAATCATAATGCTGGGTGTAAGTCATCGTCCTCGCCTCATTTCTTCTCTTTCGGCGCGTAATCGTGCAGCTCGGGGATCGCACCGCCGGACACCGCCCAGAGGTACAGGCTCGCCACGCTGCCATAGGGCGAAAAGCGGCGGCGGTACTTTTCAAACAGCCTGCGGTCGATCTTCCGGTGGTGGTACACCATGCGCAGCCCCCGCTGGATGGCAAGGTCATCGTAGCTCAGCACGTCCGGCCGCTGCATGCAGAAGAGTAAAATCATTTCCGCCGTCCACACGCCGATGCCATTGAGGGACGAAAGCTCCCGGATAGCCTCCTCGTCGCTTTTTTGCCAGATACCTTCTAAATCGAATGCGCCGGTGTGGACCTTTTCGGCAAAATCCGTGATGTACTCCGCCTTTCTGAACGTCATGCCGAGTGATTGGAGCTTAGAAACACCCGCGGCGAGGACCGTCTCGGCGTTGACCTCGCCGAGTGCCGACAGCATCCGCTGCCAGATCGTCTCCTGTGCCTTGGTCGAGATCTGCTGGCCGACGATGTGGTGCACGACGGCGGAAAAGAGGTCAGTATCCACTTTTCTCTCGACATGGCCGATGCGGTCGATGACCTCGGCCATGCGATTATCCTTCTTTTTAAGATAATCGGTCTCCTCTTCCCCGTAGGCAAAATACATTGAGCTTCCTCCCCGCCGCGTCATCTAAAACGTATGTTCTATATATTATATGGTGCCATTTTCTTTCTGTCAAGCGTGCAAGCTTTTGTAACGGACTATCGAAAAAATTTTCGAAACCCTCTTGACTGAAAGTGTACTTTAAGTTGTAGAGTATCAGTGAACTTTAAGAACAACAAGTTTTTTCAGGAGGAATGTCTCATGATCAAGCCTTATATCGTATGCCACATGATGACCTCGGTCGACGGACGTATCGACTGCGCCATGACCGAGCACCTACCCGGCGTGCAGGAATATTACGACACGCTCGACGCGCTGGACGCGCCCACACGTATCAGCGGCCGCGTGACCGCGGAGCTCGAAATGGCGCTGCCCGGAAAGTTTGAGGCCAAGACCGCCGAAGCACTTGGCAAGGAGGCCTTTTCCAAGGCCGCCGACGCCGAGGGCTACGAGATCGTCGTTGACACCCACGGCACGCTCCTCTGGGGTGAGAGCGCCGAAGACGAGCGTCCGCTGCTCATCCTGACGAGCGAGCAGGTCAGCAAGGAGTACCTTGCGTATCTCAACGGCAAGCACATCTCGTGGATCGCCTGCGGCAAGGAACACGTCGACTTGAAGCGCGCGTGCGAAATTCTCGCCGCGGGGCTACTCGACGAGGTCAGCATTCTGATCGGCACCGGCATCGACGGCCGCGGCGGCATGCAGAGCGTGTTCGACGGCCTGCCGATGGAGCGCGGCGTCACGCCGCTCAAGCTCACGAGCGTGCAGCAGTACGGCAGCGGCGCGGTCTGGCTGCGCTACAATGTGGAAAAGTAAAAAGTAAAGCAAAGGAGGCTTTTTAACATGAAGTACGAAAATAAAGAAGCATTTGAACAGGTCAACATGTTCGGCACCGGCACGCCGAACACCGCTTACGCCAAGTTTTTCATCGGCGATTCGTTCTTAAATCCCCTGACTGACCCGAAAGGCGGCCTCTTCGCCGCGAACGTGACCTTCGAGCCCGGCTGCCGCAACAACTGGCACATCCATCACGCGACTTCCTGCGGCGGACAACTCCTTCTCTGCACCGCGGGCGAGGGCTGGTATCAGGAAGAGGGCAAGGACGCCGTCAGCCTGCACGAGGGCAGCGTCATCATGATCCCCGCGAACGTGAAGCACTGGCATGGCGTGAAAAAGGACAGCTGGTTCAGCCACATCGCCGTTGAAGTCCCCGGCGAAAACTGCCGGAACGAGTGGTGCGAGCCGGTCTCGGACGAAGAGTACAATAAGCTGTAATCGGAGGCAATTTCCATGATCTTAAACGAAACTTATACGCTCGAAAACGGCCTGAGCATCCCCAAGCTCGGCCTTGGCACCTGGTTCATCGACGACGATCAGGCCGCCGAGGCCGTCCGCACCGCCGTGAAGCTCGGCTACCGCCTCATCGATACCGCGCAGGCCTACGGCAACGAGCGCGGCGTGGGCGAGGGCGTGCGCACCTGCGGCGTTCCGCGCGAGGAGCTTTTTGTCGCCAGCAAGGTGGCCGCGGAGCTCAAAACCTATGGCGAGGCCAAAAAGTCCATCGACGAAACGCTCGAGAAGATGGGCCTTGACTACCTTGACCAGATGATCATCCACTCTCCCCAGCCGTGGAACCAGTTTCGCGTGGAAAAGCGCTATTCTGAAGAAAATAAAGCCGTCTGGCGCGCGCTCGAGGATGCGCAAAGCGAGGGCAAGGTCAGAGTCATCGGCGTGTCGAACTTTCTGCGCGACGACCTTGAAAATCTGCTCTCCGACTGCCGCGTAAAGCCGATGGTCAACCAGATCCTGCTGCACATCAGCAACACCGACCTCGCGCTGCTCGACTACTGCCGCGAGCAGGGCATCCATGTGGAGGCCTACTCCCCCATCGCCCATGGCGAGGCGCTCAAGAACCCCGCCATCGCGGAGATGGCGAAAAAGTACGGCGTCAACGCCGCGCAGCTGTGCATCCGCTATGTCATCGAGCTCGGCGCGGTCGCGCTGCCGAAGACGGCCAACCCCGACCACATGGCGAGCAACGCCGCCGTGGACTTCACCATCCCGAGTGAGGACATGGAGACGCTCAAGCACACGGACCGCATCGCCGACTACGGTGAGTTCAACATCTTCCCCGTCTTCAGCGGCAAGCCGCTCGCGTAACGAACGCAAAAGGAAAAGGAGAGAGCGCAGCAGCGTCCTCTCCTTTTTTTACAAAAGCATGCAGAAACCAATCTGCATACAGAGCCATCTTTCAAAAAGCCTCTTATTTCTTCTCTTCCTCGCGCACAAACATCATCAAAAAGCTGACTGCGAGCAGCAGGCAGGACACCCAGATGCCCTTTTCGGCAAAGCGCGCCGTCAGGACGCTGCCAAGCCCCGCGCCGACGGCAAAAATACCGATGACGCCAAAATACGTCAGTGCCTTTTTCAGCACCTCGCGGTCGTGCGTGTGGAAGTAGACGCACAGCGCCTCGGTGCCGCTGCGCATGTTGCCGATGCACATGGTGCTCGCGTAGGCGTGGCCGCGCACCTTGCGGAAGGTCTGCACCTGCATCGCGCAGACGAACGAGACGAGCGCGTTTGCAAAGGTGTTGACCTCCTGCGGCAGGAAGCCGACAAAAAACAGCAGCACGATCTCGGCCAGAATGATGAGTTGGCGCCAGTGCACCTTTTCCATGCACTTATAGCGGCGGTGGACGCATTCCGCCACAAAAATGCCCGCCATAAACGAGATCACCGGCACAAAATAGCGGAAAACACCTGCCCAGTCGCCTGCAAAAAGGTGTGTGCTCATCAGCACGATGTTGCCCGTCTGCGCGTTGGCAAACACCTTGTCGCGGCAGCAATAGGTATAGGCGTCCTGCAATCCGCCGGATAAAATGATAAACGCGGACATCAGGAACGAATCGGACATCTGCCCGTACGGTCGATCAAGCTGCATGGTTACATTTTGGCTCCTGTTCGTTAAAATTCCGCCATGATTATACGGCGGTGGCCGCGCTTCGTCAAGCGGCTTTTGCGCGCAAGCCTCTTTGGTTTCACGAGGCGCAGCGTGTTCTTCCTGCTCGCAAAGTGCGTCAGCATCACGAGGAACGACACCGCCGAGCCCAGCGCCGTGGCAAGACCCGCGCCGTAAACGCCCATATCGCATGGGAAGACGAAGAACCAGTCGCCGAACACATTGAAGATGCCGCCCGACAGCACACCAAGCGTCGCAAGTGCGGGCGCGCCGTCGTTGCGCAGAAATGCCGCAAGCATCTGATTGAAGAGGAACAGTGGGAATACAACTTTAACGGGGATCATGTACCGCTGCGCGAGGGCGAGCAGCGTCTCATCCGCGCCGAAAAACGTCAAAAGCGGGCGCTCAAAGAGGATCAGCCCGATCCACGCCAGCGCCGCCGACAAGTATTTGAAGTAAAGCGTTTTGATATTTCCACGCAAAAGGTCCATTGTCGTTTCCTCCTGTCAACAAAAAAGCCGGATAAGGAACAGGCATTTCAGCCTGCGCCTTATCCGGCTGCCGTTTCTTTCGAACAGCGCGCCCTCCGAGCGAGCAAGAGGGACTATAGCGCAAGAAAACGGCAATGTCAAGCCGCGGCGATCTCCCTCCTTTTTCCTTTCTGAATTTTCCGTGGACAATTTCTTCCCGATGGGGTAACATCATAGAAAAACAGGAAACGGAACACTTTTTCATGGACAAGTACAGCATCTTAAAGCAATATTACGGCCACAGCGCGTTTCGCGCGGGGCAGGAGGAACTCATCGACTCCATTCTCTCCGGGCGCGATGCGCTGTGCGTCATGCCGACGGGCGGGGGCAAGTCGCTCTGCTATCAGATCCCTGCGCTGCTCCTGCCGGGCATCACGCTCGTCGTCTCGCCGCTCATCTCGCTGATGAAGGATCAGGTCGCAGCGCTCAAGAGTGCGGGCGTTCCCGCGGCGTACATCAACAGCTCGCTGACAAGCGAGCAGATCCGCACCGTCTACGCCCGCACGCGCAAGGGTGCCTACAAGCTCATCTACGTCGCGCCCGAGCGGTTGGAAACGAACAGCTTTTTATCGCTGATGCAGGAGATGGACGTGTCGTTTCTCGCTGTGGACGAGGCACACTGCATTTCGCAGTGGGGACAGGACTTCCGCCCGAGTTACCTCGGCATTGTCGATTTCATCAATGCCCTGCCGCGCAGACCCATTGTCGCGGCCTACACCGCGACGGCGACAAAGCAGGTGCAGTCTGATATCCTGCGGCTCTTGCAGCTGCAAAGCCCGTACCGCATCGTGACGGGCTTCGACCGTCCGAACCTCTATTTCGACGTGCGCCGCCCGAAAAACAAGTTTTCCGCCCTCGCCGCACTCATTGACGAGCGAAGAGGCAGAAGCGGTATCGTCTACTGTGCAACGCGCGCGGCGGTCGAGCGCGTGTGCGACAGCCTGTGTGACCGCGGCATCGCCGCCACGCGCTATCACGCGGGCCTCACAGATGAGGAGCGGCAGCAGAATCAGGACGATTTTCAGTTTGACCGCAAGACCGTCATGGTCGCGACGAACGCCTTCGGCATGGGCATCGACAAGTCAAACGTCAGCTTCGTCATCCATTACAACATGCCGAAAAGCCTCGAGGCCTACTATCAGGAGGCGGGCCGCGCCGGACGCGACGGCGAGAATGCCGACTGCGTCCTGCTCTTCGCGCCCGCTGACGTGGAAACCGCGCGCTTTCTCATCGAAAACGGCGGAGCCGACCAGCTCTCGGAGGAGGACGCCGCGCTCGTGCGCAAACGCGACTATGAGCGCCTGCAGGCGATGACGGGGTACTGCAAATCCGTCGACTGCCTGCGCGGACGGCTGCTTGACTACTTTGGCCAAATACACCCCGCAAGCTGCGGGAACTGCTCCAACTGTAAAGCGACCTACCAGACCGAGGACATCACGCTCTCGGCGCAGATGATCTTATCGTGCGTCATGCGCATCCGCGAGCGGCTGGGGTACTACGTCGGCAAAACGCTCGTCATTCAGGTCCTGCGCGGGAGCCGCGACCAGCGGCTTTTGTCGCTTGGCCTTGCGAGCTTGTCGACCTATGGTCTCATGGATAAGACGTCGCCGAGCGTCATCGAGCGGTACATCGAATACCTCGAATCCGCGGGATATCTCGAGGTCGACCAGCGCTATTCGACGCTCCGGCCCACAAAAAAAACATCCGCCGTGCTCTTTGACGGCGAATGCGTGCTGATGCAGAAACGGGTGGAGCCGAAGGCGGAGAAAAAGTACCCGCGCGGCGCGTTTTCGGACGAATTCGAGGAAAACAGCCTTTATGAGGCGCTGCGCGCCCAGCGCGCGGAGCTTGCCAAGCGTGAGAGCGTTCCCGCCTACGTCATCTTTTCGAACGCGACGCTCGCCGACATGGCGGAAAAAGCGCCGCGCTCGCTCTCAGAGCTTCTTGAGGTCTCGGGAGTCGGCGAGCGGAAGGCCTCCCGCTACGGAGAGGCCTTCCTGCGCACCATTGAGGAGTATATACAGCAGCAGGGGTGAAGCGCTCTTACTTCAGCACCGTGCCGTCGGCCAGCGTGATGGTATAGCCGTTGAACAGGATATCGCTCTCGGCGAGGTCGCTGAGCTCGATGCTCTCGTCATTTTTTGTAATTTCCGCATTCGCGAAGTCGAGCGTCACACTCTCCTCGCCCGCGGTAAAGCTGCTGCCGCCCATGCCGCCGGGGGGCGCTGCCGCTCGGGGCCTCGCCATCAGGTTTCTCTGGAGGCTGCCTGCCGGAATCACCGCTCTGGCTGTTGGAAGAACTGTCCTGGCCGCTCGGCATCTCGGGCGGCTGGCTGTCGGTGCTGCCGCTCTGGCTGTCGGGCTTTGCGGGCGGCTGACTGCTGTCGGACGATGCACGATCCTGACTGCTGCTGTTGCCGCTCTGCGTTTCGCCGTCCAGCTTGTCGGGCGGCGTCTGGCCGGAATCGGAACTGTCAGACACGTCATGGGACGGCATACCGCCCGCACTCAGCTCGCCGAGCTGCATCGTCACGGCAGTGCCGTCAATATCGGTGATCTCGCCGGTGATCGTCTGGCCGGAGCAGTCCGATGTTTTGCTGCCGCACGCGGCGAGCGACAGTGTCAGCGCCGCCGCACAGAAAAGAGAACGAATCTTTTTGCTTTTCATCAAAAATGACCTCCTTCGTCATTGTGTATCCCATATGCTTCCGCGGGGCTGTCGTTTTTCGCTTTCCCCTTGGAACGAGGTCATTATTGCCCGCCAACCTAAAAAAACTAAAGGAAAGTTTGAACATTTTGTTTTTCACGAAAACGCAAAAAGCAGTGCCGCCTGAAATCAGGCGGCACTGTTCCTATTGATATGATGTTCCCACCGGCGCGGCACAAGCGGTTAGTTCGCTCTAACTCGCAGTCTTTTGAAAAGCCGCCGCATGGCAGCTTTCCAATATATCCTGCTTTCCCGCTTGCCTTCGGGAAGGTGATCGACCTTGCGTATTGTAGCACAGCGATTTTCGCATTGCAAGAGCGGTTTTCAAATTTCTGCAATATTTTCTTTGCTACATACGCTTTCTCGCCCCGTCCGCTGCGACAGACTGTTCCCATTCTGTGTCCCGCGGCACTTGCATCCCGCGGCTTTCGCTGGTATACTATGTTCAGAAGTTAGAGGCATTTAACAGAATTGATATTTCACACAGAAAAGACGGTGAACGATATGGAAGCATTTTACGGCATTTTGATCCCATTTCTCGGCACGTCGCTCGGCGCGGCGTGCGTGTTCTTCATGAAAAAGTCGCTCAGCGACGCTGTGCAGCGCTCGCTGACGGGCTTTGCCGCGGGCGTGATGGTCGCGGCCTCGGTGTGGAGCCTGCTGATCCCCGCCATCGAGCAGTCGTCGGCGATGGGGAAACTCTCGTTTCTGCCGGCGTTTCTCGGCTTTTGGGTCGGCATTCTCTTTTTGCTGCTGCTCGACCACGTCGTCCCGCACCTGCACACCAAGAGCGGGCAGGTCGAGGGGCCGAAGAGCCAGCTCCAGCGCACGACGATGATGGTGCTGGCCGTCACACTGCACAACATCCCCGAGGGCATGGCCGTCGGCGTGGTGTATGCGGGCTATCTCTCCGGCAGCGCGCAGATCACGGCGGCGGGCGCGCTGGCGCTCTCACTCGGCATCGCGATCCAGAATTTTCCCGAGGGGGCGATCATTTCGCTCCCGCTGCGCGCCGAGGGCATGGGCAAAGCAAGAGCTTTCTGGGGCGGCGTGCTCTCGGGCATCGTCGAGCCCATCGGCGCGGTGCTGACCATCCTGGCTGCGTCGCTCATCGTTCCGGCGCTGCCGTATCTTCTGAGCTTTGCCGCGGGCGCGATGCTCTATGTCGTCGTCGAAGAGCTGATCCCCGAAATGTCGCAGGGCGCGCACTCCAACATCGGCACGGTGTTTTTCGCCGTGGGTTTCAGCCTGATGATGGTGCTGGACGTGGCGCTGGGATGAAATACGGCAGAAATACAAGCAGGAGGCGATACCGAGCGGTACGCCTCCTGCTTTTTATGCTGACGCCAGCCTTGCGCCTATTTTTCCACCCGAATAAGATTGCTCTCATACGGCCGCTTGCCGGAGAGCACTTCGTCGTAAAAATTCTGCTTCCAGTCGATATAGGCGACGCTGTCCTGCAATTCCCGAATGCCTGCGCGCAGTGCCTCCTGCTTCTGCGCCAGCAGAATTTTGCGCTGCGGGATGGTGCGCTCGCCTTGCAGGCAGAGGGCGAGGTAGTCCTTCATCTTCTGAATGCTCATGCCGCATTTTTTCAGGCTCGTCAGGCTGCTGATTCACGCGACGTCCCGCTCGTCAAACACGCGGCGGTTGTTCTTATCGCGCTTGACGTTGGGGACAAGCCCCTCGTTGCAGTAAAATTTTAAGGCCTGATAGGTCATGCCCGTCTCTTTGCAGACCTGCATCATGGTGTAGCGCATGGTAATTCCTCTCTGCTGCGTAAAAACGCGATTTTTCTTTAAAATTCTCTTGACCGGTTGTTACAACCGGTATTTATAGATGAAAACAACCTCTCCGATGATATCAATGAGGCCGTCATGCGCAGCGTCATCCGCAACATCCGCATTTTGCTGACCGATCCTGAAAATTACGACGCCAGAAGCGAGCTGGCGTGGGCGTCCGCCATGGCAGAGAACGGCGTGCTGAAGATCGGCAAGGTCACGGATTTTCAGGCGCATCAGATCCAGCATCAGCTCGGCGCTTACACCGACTGCAACCACGGAGCGGGTCTCGCCGTCATCCATCCCGTCCTGTACCGCCACATCTACAAGTCCAGTGCGGCGCGGTTTGCGCGCTGGGCGCAGAACGTCTGGGGCATTGCGCCCAAGGGCAGCGATGAGGAGACCGCGGCTGCCGGTATCGACGCGCCGGCCGCGTTCATTAAGGGAATTGGTCTGCTGACTACCTTTACCGAGCTTGGCATTCCCGCTGATACCGATTTCCGTGCCATCGCGGATTCCACCAACGTCACCGCCGGCTGCTGCAAAAAGTTGACGCACGACGAGATCTACGAAATTTTGCAGGAATGCCTGTGAGTATCCGCGCTTTTCGCAGCAAAACAAAGCATTCCTTGCACTGTGCTCCATTTTTGACTTTTCTGCCTCTTGCATTTGGCCCAAAGCGTGATATCATAGGCCAGACAAATTGCGGAAAGGGGCAGTAGAATTGAAAGCTGCAGCGCAGAAAAAATCATTGGATATGCTCCACGGGACGCTCTGGGATAAGATCCCGCGCTTTGCCATTCCGGTGGCGGCCACGGCGATTTTGAGCCAGCTGTTCAACGCCGCGGACATCGCCGTCATCGGCAACTTTACCGGCGAGCTCCGCACCGTGGCGGTCGCGGCCGTCGGCACAAACAGCTCGATCATCAGCCTGATCGTCAACCTGTTCATCGGCATCGCGCTGGGCGCAAACGTGACGATCGCGCACGCCATCGGCGAAAAGAACGACACGATGGTGCACCACGCGGTGCACACCTCCATCGTCGTGGCGGTGCTGGGCGGTTTGATCGCGGCGATCATCGGCGAGCTGTTCGCCATTCCGTTGCTGAATCAGCTGAATGTGCCGGACGATGTGTTTCCGCTGGCGCTGCTATACCTGCGCATCTATCTTGCGGGCCTGCCGGTGATCCTGCTCTACAACTTTGAGGCGGCGGTCTTCCGCAGCGTGGGCGAGACGAAAATTCCGCTGATCGCGCTGACGGCCTCCGGCGTTCTGAACGTGATCCTGAACCTCTTTTTCGTGGCCGCGCTCCACATGAGCGTGGACGGCGTCGCGATCGCAACGGTGCTGTCGAACGCGGTTAGCGCGGCGATCTTGTGGGGTTTCCTGCTTAAAACGGACAAGGTCATCCGCCTTGAGCCGAAAAAGCTGCGCATCGACGGGCTGTGCCTCAAGCAAATTCTGCGCATTGGCGTTCCCGCGGGTGTGCAGAGCGCGATGTTCTCCATCGCGAATATCGTCATTCAGGGCGCGATCAACAGCCTCGGCACGGTCGTCATGGCGGCGTCGAGTGCGGCCTACAACATTGAGGTCATCACCTACGATATCCTCAACTCCTTCTCGCAGGCCTGCACGACATTCGTCGGACAGAACTTCGGCGCGGGCGAGATCAAGCGCTGCAAGAAAACGCTGCTGCTGTGTCTTCTCGAGGGCATCATCAGCCTCGGCGTCGCCATCGCCCTGATCCTCTTTTTCGGAAAGTCGCTGCTCACCATCTTCAACGGCGACCCGCAGGTGGTAGAGACGGGCTATATTCGCCTCATGCTGATCATGCCGTCGCACCTGTTCAGCCTTTGCTACGAGGTGCTTTCCGGCTACCTGCGCGGCTTTGAAATTTCACTGCCGCCCGCCGTTTTGACGATGCTGGGTGTCTGCGGCGTTCGCCTGAGCTGGCTGCGCTGGGTCTTCCCGCAGTACAAGACATTTATGAACATCATGCTGGTCTTCCCCATCAGCCTTGCGACCACGGCGCTTCTAATGCTGGCAGCGGTGCTATACTTCCGCCCCTCGCGCCGCTATGCGCATCTGCAAAAGAGTGATGGCGCGGCTTCGGCAAAAATCGAAGGATAAGACCATTCCCAAAATCGACAAAGCAGGGCGCTTGCCTTTTAGGCAAGCGCCCTGCTTTACTTTTTGGATGGGGCAGCCGTTTCTAAATCGCGGATGGGAAATTTTCACATCAACTCGCGCGTGAAATCAAGCACGCACTCGCGCAGACGCAGAATTTCCTCTGGCGTGTTCTTGCTCAGGTGCATACCGATGCCGAGCTCCCGTCCCGTTTTCGGGCTGACCGGCAGCGTCTTTACGCCGTGCGTCCGCCCGCGCATCATGATCTCCGTCATCATTGTGATGCCAAGGCCCTTGCTGACCATGCGGATGACCGTTTCATCGTCCACATGGCAGGGGCGGATATTCGGCTTCACCTTTTTGGGACTCAGCGCAGCGTTCACGTCGATGTCGAAGCGCCCGTAGGGCATCAGGAATTCTTTTCCGTCGAATTCCTCGATGGGGAAGGTCTCTTCGCTGCCGGTGGGATAGTCCTCCGGCAGGATGGCGTACATCGCGTCGTAGTAGAGCGGTGTCCAATCGCAGTTGATGTGGCTCTGCCGCGCGGCAAAGATGACGTCCGTGCGCCCCTCCTCCAGCAGCTCAAAGGGTTCGAGTTCGTGGTCCACCATGCGAAGATCCACGTCGGTCTCCGGACACACGCGGCGGAAGCGGTACAGAATTTCCGGCATCCAGTGCATGGCAAGGCTCGCATAAGCGGCGATTCGGATCGTCGCCGTCCGCTTTTGCGTGATGGTCTCGATCTGGTTTTCGAGCTTCGCCGTCGCGCTGAGGTATTCGCGGATCGCGGGCAGCAGCGCCTCCCCGTCCTCTGTCAGCGAAATACCGCTGTGGTCGCGCCGGATGAGCTTCATGCCGATCTCGCGCTCCAGACCGTTGATGAGGTGCGTCAGCCCCGACTGTGTGTAGCCCACGACCTCAGACGCTTTGGAAAAGCTGCCGAGGTTGACGGCGGTCATCAGAATTTCAAATTTTTTGCTGTCCATATTCCCACTCCTATAAAGGGTATTTTGATTTGTAATATACCTATTATAACCGAGCGTTTCTCTTTTTCAAGTGCAGGGTGTAATATTTTCAACACAAAGGAGTTGATTATCCCATGACTACTAAAAAATTGACCTTCCGGCAGAAGATTCTCGTCGCCGGAACGCTGTTTGGAATGTTCTTCGGCGCGGGCAACCTGATCTTCCCCGTACATCTCGGCCAGATGGCCGGCCGCAACGCGGTCGTCGCCATGATTGGCTTTATCATCACGGCGGTTGGCATCCCCATCTTCGGCGTCGCCGCCATCGGCATCACGCATTCTGACGGCCTGCAGACGCTCTCGAGCAAGGTCGGCAAGGGCTACGGCATTTTCTTTACCTGCCTTCTGTACCTGACCATCGGCCCGCTCTTCGCCATCCCGAGATGCGCAACAGTTTCCTTTACCACCGGCATCACTCCCCTGCTGGGCGCGGATTCGCCGGAGTGGCTGTATCTGCTCGTCTTTTCGGCGGCGTTCTTCGCCTTCGTGCTGTTCTTCTCGCTGCGCCCCGGTAAGATCACACTCTGGATCGGCAAGATCATCAATCCGCTCTTCCTGTTCTTCTTCGCAGTGCTGATCATCGCGGCGCTGCTCTCCCCCGGCGCAGCGATCTCCTCGGTCGAGCCGACGGAGGCCTATCAGAACGGTTCCTTCTTTCCCGCGCTCATTGAGGGCTACGGCACGATGGACGCCATCGCCGGTCTCGCCTTCGGCATCGTGGTCATCGACGTCATTCGCCGCATGGGTGTCGACAACGACGACATCATCGCCGAGGACGTGCTCTCCTCCGGTCTTCTTGCCGGTGCGCTGATGGCGCTGATCTACGTGCTGTCCATTCTGGTCGGCGCGCAGTCGAGAGGCATTTTCGAGCTGTCCGAAAATGGCGGCATCGCCCTCACGCAGATCGCGGGTCATTACCTCGGCGGCGTGGGCCAGTTTATCCTCGCCTTCACCATCACCTTTGCCTGCCTCAAGACCTCCATCGGCCTTGTCACGGCCTGCTCGGAGACGTTTGTCAAGATGACGAACGGCAAAATTTCCTACCGCACCTGGGCGATCCTCTTCACGGTGTTTTCGTTTGCCGTTTCCAACATTGGACTGAGCGCCATCATCGAGTATTCCGTCCCGATGCTCATGCTCATCTATCCCCCGGCCATTGCGCTTATCCTGCTGGCCTTTATCGGCAAGTTCTTCGCTCATGACCGTGCCGTGTATGTCGCAACGATGATCGGTACATGGGCAGCCGCTATTTTCGACTGCATGAAGACGCTGCCCGCGTCGGTGCAGACTTCGCTCCGCCTCGATGTGCCTATCGCCTTTGCGGAAAAATATCTGCCGTTGTTCGACAAGAATCTCGGCTGGCTGCTGCCCGCGCTCGTCGGCTTTGTGATCGGCATGGTCATCCACGCGAGCCGGAAGGGCACGCTCGTCCCTCAGGCCTGACGAACCAAATTAAAGTAAAAATGCACCGCATGGCAGAGTTATTTCTGCCGTGCGGTGTCATTTTTTCAGCGGCTCCGAAAACGGAGAATCAGCAAGCTGCCGAGGTTCACCAGCAAAATCGTCGCGGCCCATGAAAGTGTTGCAGCCGTAATCGCACCAGAACGGTGCAAGGATCGTAAAACGCTCGCTGGCCGCGCCGAGCAGACGGCGCATCAGTTCGCGCTGCCGCGTCTCATCGGAAGGCGGCGTCCGGTTGTAGGCAAAGCACAGCTCCTTCGCCGCGAGCCGTTCCTGCGTAAGCTCTTCTCTGCTTGCATCGTAGAGCAGACCGCGCAGCATTTTTCTTTCTCTGTCATGTTACCTCTCATCCCTTGCTTGATTACCTATTGATCATACTACGCGACGAGAGGCATTACAACTATTCTGCGCTGGGTTATGGTATGTGTGTTGGCTGCCAAAAGGAGATGGTGCACATGAAAGCACTTCAAAAGCAGTTCGACCAGCAGGAGTTCGACGACCTGAACGCGTTGGTATGCGGATAGGAAAGATAGATGGAAACCGGTTGGTTTCCATCTATCTTTCCTTCACTTCTCAGATTTTATTTTCTCCCGTGCGGCGAGCCGATGCTCGATATCCCCCTGCAAAAGCTGCGAGATCACCGCGGCCAGCGGGATAAAAAACACGATACCGATGATACCGAACAACTTTCCGCCGAGCAGTGCGGCCAGCAGTGTCCACAGCGGAGAAAGCCCCACGCTGCCGCCGACCACATGCGGGTAGATGAACTGGTTTTCGATGAACTGCACCACCTGATAAACAAGGAAGCACAGTATTGCCTTCTCCGGCGCGGCCAGCAGCGTGAGCAGTACGCCGATCAGGCAGGATGCAAACGCGCCGATATATGGGATGAACGCGAATGCCGCTGTCAGCACAGCCGTCAGCGCTGCGTAGGGGATGCGGAAGACGGAAAACGCGAGAAAGATCAACGTGCCGAGGATCAGCACCTCGATGCACTGACCGGAGAAAAACTTTGCATAAGTATCGTGCGTCAGCTTTGCGATGCGGCAAATGCGGTTTGCCGTCATCTCCTTACAGTAGGCGTACAGAAAGCCGCGGCTCTGCTTACTGAGCTCCCGCCGCCCCAACAGTACATAAAACATGATCACGATCGCGAACACGGCGTTTACCGTGACAGACACCGTTGAGCTTGCCAGATCGACGACCGATCCGATCACGGCCCCCGCACCGGTGAAGAGCTTTTCCACGGCCGTCTTCCAGTCAAACGAGGCCGCAAGCTTTGTCAGCTCCGTGGTGTCGACGCCGTAGCTGCTCAGCAGCGCCACCCAGTCGGGCCAGTTCTCCCTTACGAGTACGGCGATGCTCCGGACCGACGCAGCCAGCTGTGGGATTGCCAGCACGCACAGCAGGAATACCAGCACTGCGACACAGAGCATCGTCAGTGTCAGGCTCAGTGCATCGACCGTTTTTTCCTTCATCTTCGGGAAATGGGCCGTGAGCCGCCGCGCAATACCAAGCATCGGAACGCTCAGCACGAACGCGAGCAAAAGGCCCGAGACCACCGGCGACAGAATACCTGCCAAAACGCGGAAAAAGCTCGCCACTTCATTCAGGTTAGTCAGCGCGGCAAAAAGCGCCACGCCGAAAAAAATCAGAAGCATCTGCTGCTTGAGTTGTTTATTCATGGGCCATCTCTCCAATCAGCGCAGTCTCCACCTTTTCACCGGCGTGCGGCCGCTGTGTGACGCGCAGCTTCTCGATGCGGTGATGATCTACTTTGACAACAAGCACATCAAGATCATCGTAAGTAAAGCGGTCGCCGCTCTCCGGCACGCCGCCGCAGCGCTCCATCACCCATCCGCTGACCGACACCATCTCCGAGTCGGTCTTGAGGTGGAAGAAATCGGCAAAATCGTCAAAGTCCATTCCTGCGTCCACAAGGTAAGCGTGCTCCGCCGTCTCGCGGATGGGAATCTCCTCCTGCTCGTGCTCGTCCCATATCTCGCCCACCAGCTCTTCGAGGATATCCTCCATCGTGACAATGCCGCAGGTGCCGCCATATTCGTCCACCACGACGGCAACGTGCGTCTTGCCCTGCTGCATCTTTTTAAGCAGCAGACTGATCGGCTCATTCTCCGGTGCAAAGATGGTGGGTGAAAGCAACTCGGCGATCGGCTTATCAGTCACGCCGCAGCCAACGTAAAAATCCTTGCGATGGATGGTGCCGAGGATATGGTCGATGGAATCCTGATAGACGAGCAGGCGGGAATATTTGGTATTGGTGAACAGCGCGGCGGTCTCCTCCCAGCTCGCCGTGACCGGCAGCGCCGCGAGGTCTACGCGGTGGATGAGAATGTCCTTTGCCTGCTGCTCGGAAAATTCGATGGCGTTGCGCAGCAGCTCGCCCTCGCTTTTGTCGATGCTGCCGCCCTGCTGGACCTCATCGACGAGCATCAGCAGCTCCTCCTGCGACATTTTGCTCTCGCCGTTCAGGCGGAATGCCTTCGCTAGCAGCCTTTTCCAGAGGGAGAAGAGCAGATTGAGCGGCAGCAGCACCCAGATGAGCACGCGCAGGATGGGAGCGGAGAACATGGCGAAGCGCTCCGCGCAGTCCTTGGCGATGCTTTTGGGCGAGATCTCACCGAAGATCAGCACCACCACCGTGACGACCACGGTGGAGATCGTCGCGCCCGCGTCGCCGTAATGGTGCACAAAGAGCACCGTGCCGATGGAGGCCGTCGCAATATTGACGATGTTGTTGCCGATCAAGATGGTAGAGAGCAGCCGGTCATACTGCTCCAAAAGCCTGCACGCAAGCGCAGCATTGGCATTGCCCTTTTCAGCAAGGGTTTTGAGCCGCGTAGTGCTGGCAGAGGAAAACGCGGTCTCCGTGGCGGAAAAGTAGGCGGAGAGCAGCAAACACACCGCCATAATAATGATACAAGTTGTCGTTGACAAGATAAAAGCTCCTTTTCTGTCGTCTGTTCGAATCGTCAAAGCGCTCAAATGAGCGTCAAAAAGCATGTCCGCCCCGCTTTTCAGCAGCGCAGATATGCTTTCACAAACAGATGACAGATCAGGTGGCTACTGTGATAGTCACTGCCGTCGGTATCCATATGGGCACGCATCCTCCTTCGTTTCAAATTGATGGTATTGTACCAGACGCTCCCAGTACCGTCAAGCAAAGAAACTGTTAAGAGGTAGGCCGGTTACTGCATTTATTGTTATACTCGGAATTACATGGACAGTTGAACGCACATCAGCCCAATCTCCGTACCATCAGCGAGTATGAGGGGATACACGCCCGGCTGCCCATCCTCCAAGATGAGATGACCGCATGGCTGTCAACCGGTCCCTCGTTTTATATCCTCGTTTTGCCGATCACGGTGTTCGCCGAGGAGCCGTATATCAAAGCCCGCCCTACAACCACACAGACGCATGGCGCACATTACTGCGTACCCACCGCAATGACATCGCCGCGGCGATGAAGATCCCGCCGGAGGATTTTCGTTGGTACGCCGCCTTCCATGACGAAGGTAATCATCCTCACGTCCACATGATGGCGTGGTCGGTGAATCCGAATCAGGCGTACCTGTCCAAAGATGGGATACGGCAGATCAAGTCCACGCTGACCAATCAAATTTTCCGTCAGGAGTTGCTGCACGTCTACGAGCAGAAAAGCAAATCTCGTGATGAACTGGTGGTCGCGGCGCGGAAAGCCATGCTGGAATTGGCGAAGGCCATGCGGGAGATGACCTGCACGCTCGGCCACTACGACGCAGGCTTCACCCTCTGCACCTACACCCACGTCACACGGCAGATGCAGCAAAAGGCCGCGGAGAAAATGGGCAGCTTCATGGCGCAGATTCGATAAGTCCCACAGGCAAGCAGAGCACCGGAAAGGAAGCAATTTCCTCTCCGGTGCTCTTTGGCTCTTTCCGCGCATTTCGTTGTACCCATGGGGCATGAGCTGGCAGTAGGCGGCAAAGCCGCTGACTGCCAGCCGATGTGGGTCACGGTGTGGGTCAGAGTTTCTTCCCATATACGATTGGAAACATGCTTCATGAAATCGGTCAGTAGCACAGAATCCAACTAAAATCAAGATCATTGCTTATCATATTTTGCGCTGCTGTAAACCTGCTAAAAAGTCAAGCCCAAATTAAAAGAAAAGTTATCGGCAGAAAAAGAGCATAGCAAAGCAGAGGCGGCAAAACGGATCGCTTGGCCGCCTCAAATAAAGTATTGGAGATCTCAGCTCATTCTATTGCCGGCAAGCTGCGGTAGAGCTCTGTGACCTTGCCATAATAGACTCGGAGGAACTTATTCAGGCCCGCCACCATAGCGAGTTTACCGCTTTTCCCTTCACTGCGTTTTTTCTCAATGAACGTAAAAATCGGATCGTTTGCCGGTTTGTGCATCACATAGCTCTGCATGACTTCGT